>Ga0256405_10000776_pt1 | contig 98663 bp, 101 predicted proteins | sample RumenRJG_02DNA_FD_189096 | JGI IMG/M metagenome (GOLD analysis project Ga0256405, IMG submission 189096) | Bovine rumen microbial communities from Lethbridge, Alberta, Canada - RJG_02 | ecosystem: Host-associated > Mammals > Digestive system > Stomach > Rumen | place: Canada: Alberta...
CCACACGAGATGGTACTGCAGTGAATAGACATATCCCCGACCATATGTAAGTTCGTTTTGTACTGTAAAATCACTATGTTTATCCATATATTAATATTACCATATGACACAGCTGAAATCAATGACGATCGCGAACAAATGTTCTGCTTCTATTATAAACCGCTCACCTGGTCGTGTCCAGGGCATATTGCATAGATAGCAGCCTTCTTCGGCAAAGGGTAAATGATCACTCCCAGACCCATTTTTCCTGAAAAGGACCCGGCCTGGAATTAGATCAAAAAAGAGCCGATGGCCCTTTTTCTCAATTGACTATATAAAACCGAAGATCTAAGCTGAAGGATCAGCACCAGGCTTTCCTGGCTAACTCATGTTTAAAAACACGAGAATGCGCCGATTAATTTTCAAAATGATAGATCAAAAAGGACAGGGCGACCAGGGCCGCCGTCTCTGTTCGCAGGATTCTCTTTCCAAGAGAAATGGGCCGTATGCCGGCTTCCCGCGCGAGTTCCACTTCCGCCGGGTCGAATCCGCCCTCCGGACCGATAAAAATCGAGACGGCGCTTCCCTCGCGGATGCCGTCCATCACGTCCCGCGTACTGCCGTCCGCCTCCTGCAGCTCATAGGGAAGAAGGCGCACATCGGTGTTTTGCTCCGCAAAGCGGACTGCCTCCTCCATAGTCATGGGCTCACGCACCATCGGAACCACCGCTCTGCGGCTCTGTTTGGCCGCTGACTCCGCGATGGCCTGCCATCTCTGGGTCTTCTTGACCTTCTTGGATCCGTCCAGCTTGACAACACAGCGGCGCATTTCTACCGGGATGATCTCGGCAGCGCCGAGCTCCACAGCCTTCTGTATGATCAGCTCCATCTTGTCCGCCTTGGGAAGGCCCTGAAAGATGTATACTTTGACAGGCAGTTCCACGTCGGCCTCTTTGACGAACCGAAGGCGGCACACCACCTCGGAATCCGTAAATTCCTCGATCCCATAGCGGTATTCCCGGTCATCCTGGCCGGTCCGGACGCTGATCTCGTCGCCTTTTTTAAGGCGCATCACGTTCTTTATATGATTGACATCTTTCCCCGTCACATACAGAAGGTCGCCCTTCATCTGCGCGGGATCTACGAAAATATGCAGCATAGGATCTCCTGCTCTCTGGTCATCAAAGCGGCTTTCTGCCCACGACGCAGCGCCACTCGCCCTGGGCCGTTACACTGATCACTTCCAGTCCCGCGCGCTTCATTGCTTCGGCGACGCTGTCCTCGCGTCCCTCCAGAATGCCTGATGTGATGTAGTACGCGCCGGGTTTCATCGTGGGCACGACATGGGGCGTCAGCGGGATCAGCACATCTGCCAAAATATTGGCGGCCACGATATCATATCGCTCTGTGCCGACCTGCGCCTGCACCTTCTCATCGTCGATCAGGTTGCCGAGGATGACCTGGAACTTGGACGGATCGACGCCGTTTGTGCGCAGGTTATCCTCGATGGCGGGCGGTGCGCAGGGATCCAGATCCGTTCCGACCGCGCTCTTGATGCCGAACATGAGGGCCAGAATGGCCAGAATTCCGCTGCCGGTGCCGACGTCCAGCATGACTGTGTCCGGCGTCAGGTACTTTCTGATCTGGCGGATGCAGAGCTGTGTGGTCTCATGCATGCCGGTGCCGAAAGCTGTGCCGGGATCGATGTGGAAGATCAGCGCGGGCTCCTTATCTGTGATCTCCGGCTTCTCCCAGGAGGGAATGGCCAGAATATCGTCGATCCAGAACTGATGGAAGTACTGCTTCCAGTTGTTGATCCAGTCCAGGTCCTCGGTTTCTTCAATGGTGACGGTCCCCTCGCCGATATCGGAGTAGGTGCGCAGCATGGCCAGTTCCTCCAAAATGTCGGCTTTCACCTCATCGGGCGTCCTGGGCTCGTCGTTTACGAGCACATGTCCGTCCTCTGTCTCTTCCAAAAAGAAGCTCAGGACGGCTGATCCGTCATCGGCGCCCGCTTCGGGCAGGATATCTACGAACATCTGCTCCTTCTCGGCGGCTGTCAGCGGCACATGATCCTCGATCTGCGCGCCGTACAGGCCGATATCCTGCATGGAGCTGATGACAATGTCTTCCGCGTCCGACTTGGTGCGGACTCTGAATGCAATCCATTTCATGGGGTGTATCCTCCGAATTGTTGTGTGAAATGTGCGCCATAAAACGCGAATCTTATCGCGCAAAGCAGCCGGCAGCGCTAAAAACGCCGCCGGCTAGCCATATTTTGACCCATATCAGCTCTTCCAGAATTTCTTCTTTTTGGGCTGTTCTTTCTTGGTTGTCGTGTTGTTGTCCTTGGTGACACGATCCGCTTCGTTCAAAGAGTCGCCTGTCAGGGCGTCGAACTGCCGCAGCAGCTCCTTGGCCTCCTTGCTGAGCTTGGTGGGCGTCTCCACGATCAGCGTCACATAGTGGTCGCCGCGGATGTCCTTGTTGCGGATGGTGGGCACGCCTTTGTTCTTGAGTCGGATCCTCGTGTCGCTCTGTGTGCCGGGCTTCACGTCATAGATCACCTTGCCGTCCACGGTCTCAATGACTATGCTGCCGCCCAGTGCTGCCATCGCATAAGAGATGCGCACGGTGGAGAAGATGTTGTAGTCCTGACGCATGAACTCGTGGTGGGGCTCAACGATCACCTCGACCAGAAGATCGCCTCTGGGGCCGCCGTTGACGCCGGGCTCACCCTTGTCGCGGATGCGGACGCTCTGGCCGTTATCAATGCCCGCAGGGATGGAGACCTTGATGGTCTTTCTGCTGGAAATGTAGCCGCTGCCGCCGCACTGCGTGCACTTGTCCTTGATGATCTTGCCCTTGCCGCCGCAGTCCGGGCATGTCTGCACATTGCGGACGGTGCCAAAAAATGACTGCTGCGTGAATACGACCTGGCCCTTGCCGCCGCACTTGGGGCACATCTGCGGGGTCGTGCCGGGCTTGGCGCCGGTTCCGTTGCAGGTCGGGCAGGGGTCCTTCAAATTGAGCGTGATCTCTTTCTCAACGCCGAACACTGCCTCGAGGAATGTGATCCTCACGCTGGTGCGCACATTGGCGCCCTTCATGGGTCCATTGGCGGGTCCTCTCCTGCCGCCTCCGAAGAAATCTCCAAAGATATCTCCGAAAATATCTCCGAAATCAGCGGAGTTGAAGTCAAATCCTCCTGCGCCGAATCCACCTGATCCGTCAAACGCCGCAAATCCGAACTGGTCGTACTGCTTGCGCTTCTCAGCGTCGCTCAGAATTGCATACGCCTCAGAGGCCTCCTTAAACTTGGCCTCAGCATCCTTATCTCCGGGATTCATATCCGGATGGTACTTCTTGGCCAGCTTGCGGTATGCCTTCTTTATGTCTTCCTCGGAAGCGTCCTTTGCCACTCCAAGCACTTCATAGTAATCACGTTTCTGTTCAGCCATAATACTTTCGTTCTCTCGCTGTTATTGATCTATTTACAAGGGATTTGCCCAAGCCGCGAGCAAGCGCGGCCTGGGCACTCCTTAAACTATATCATTTTTCGATATATTTCAATACTAAGTCTTCCCAATCGGTTGGGATAACCCGTTTGGCTTAAACCGCCCTTTGGGTTTGATCAGCCCGGAAGGTTTGACGGAGTCAAACCTTCCAGTAATAAAAGGCTCGCTAGAGCTTTTTAAAACTTTTATACCTCTCTATAGTCGCCGTCTACAACGTCGTCATTGTTTCCGGCATTGTTCTGTCCGCCCATGTCAGGACCTGCGCCCTGTGCACCCTGTGCGTTCTGCATGTTCTGGTACATCTGTGTGAACAGCTGCTGGGAATCATTCATCAGCTTCTCTTTGCCGGTCTTGAGGGCGTCGATATCAGCGTCGCTGATGTCTGTCTGGTCCTTGGTTCTCTCGAGAACTGCCTTGAGGTCAGCGATCTCGGACTCAACAGTAGCCTTAGCGTTTGCATCGATCTTGTCGCCGACTTCCTTCAGAGCCTTCTCGGTCTGGAATACGATGGAGTCAGCTTCGTTTCTAGCATCTACGCCTTCTTTACGTTTTCTGTCCTCAGCCTCGAACTGTGCAGCTTCCTTGATAGCCTTCTCGATATCCTCATCGGACATGTTGGAACCGGCTGTGATCGTGATGTGCTGCTCTTTGCCTGTGCCAAGATCCTTAGCGGATACATTTACGATACCGTTGGCATCGATATCGAAGGTAACCTCGATCTGCGGAACACCACGCATTGCAGGCGGGATTCCATCCAGTCTGAACTGGCCGAGGGACTTGTTGTCTCTAGCGAACTTTCTCTCACCCTGAAGGACGTTGATGTCAACAGCGGTCTGGTTATCAGCAGCTGTGGAGAACACCTGGCTCTTCTTGGTAGGAATGGTTGTATTTCTCTCGATCAGAGGGGTAGCGATGCCGCCCATGGTCTCGATGGAAAGGGTCAGAGGTGTGACATCCAGAAGAAGGATGTCGCCTGCGCCTGCATCGCCTGCCAGCTTACCACCCTGGATAGCAGCACCGATCGCTACGCACTCATCGGGGTTCAGGGTCTTGCTGGGCTCGTGGCCTGTCAGCTGCTGGACCTTATCCTGTACGCAAGGGATTCTGGTGGAACCACCGACGAGCAGTACTTTGCCCAGGTCTGCATTTGTGAGGCCTGCATCTCTCATAGCGTTCTGTACGGGGATTGCAGTCTTCTCAACGAGGTCGCTGATCAGCTCTTCGAATTTCGCTCTGGAGAGGTTCATATCGAAGTGCTTGGGGCCCTCAGCAGTTGCTGTGATGAAAGGAAGGTTGATGTTGGTTGTTGTCGCGCTGGACAGCTCCTTCTTGGCCTTCTCAGCTGCTTCTTTCAGTCTCTGCAGAGCCATCTTGTCGCCGGAAAGGTCAACGCCTTCCTTGGCCTTGAACTCACGAACCATCCAGTCGATGATTCTCTGGTCGAAGTCATCGCCGCCCAGATGAGTGTCGCCGTTGGTGGACAGAACTTCGATAACGCCGTCGCCGATCTCGATGATGGAGACATCGAATGTGCCGCCGCCGAGGTCGTAGACCATGATCTTCTGCTCTTTCTCATTGTCAAGGCCGTAAGCCAGTGCTGCAGCTGTGGGCTCGTTGATGATTCTCTTGACATCAAGGCCTGCGATCTTGCCTGCATCCTTGGTTGCCTGTCTCTGTGCATCGTTGAAGTATGCGGGAACAGTGATAACTGCCTCGGAGACCTTCTCGCCCAGATAGCTCTCTGCGTCAGCTTTCAGCTTCTGCAGGATCATAGCGGAGATCTGCTGAGGGGAATACTTCTTGCCGTCGATTGTGCGGCCGTGGTCTGTACCCATATCTCTCTTGATGGATGCGATTGTGTTGTCAGCGTTGGTCACTGCCTGACGCTTTGCGGGCTCACCGACCAGTCTCTCGCCGTTCTTTGTGAAAGCTACGACGGAAGGTGTGGTTCTGGCGCCTTCTGTATTAGCGATAACGGTGGGCTTACCACCTTCCATAACTGCTACGCAGCTGTTTGTTGTTCCAAGGTCGATTCCGATAATCTTGCTCATAATTTCCTCCTTGGCGCTTATAGCGCTCTCTCTTTTAAGGATATTTTTTGTTTGTTAAATCTATCGTTCTTCGGTGCGGAGCGCATTCGGATCATTTCCTTATGGCTTTCTTAGCCGAACGCTGCGCTTCCGGTGTCCGTGATTTTCACTGCTGTGCCTGCGTTGTTACTGGACAACGCCAACCATCGAGTGGCGGATGACTGTGTCGTGGTAGGTGTAGCCCTTTACGAACTCCTGTGCGACGATTCCGCTCTCATATTCTTCGCTTGCCACCTGCATCACTGCATTGTGGAAGTTGGGATCAAATTCCTTGCCGACCGCCTCGATCGGTTTCACGCCCAGATCCTCGAGCTGCTTGAAAAGCTGCTTGTAGATCATCTCCATGCCGCTTGCGATCGCTCCGCCCTTCTCCTCTTCGGGGATAGCGGCGAGGCCTCTCTCGAAGTTGTCCACAACGGGGAGCATCTTCTCGATCACGTTCTTCTCACCCATGGAGAACATGTTCTCCTTCTCCTTGGTCGTGCGCTTTCTGAAGTTGTCGAACTCCGCCATCTGGCGCTTGACCTTATCTTCGAGGGCCGCGACCTTGTCCTGCAGTGCCTTTTCCTTGCCGCTTGCCACAGTCTTGTCAGCGGGCTCCTCGGGAGCGCTCTCTTCGGCTGCCGCTTCCTCTGTGGCTTCTGCCTCCTTGGAAGCTTCTGCCGTTTCCTCGGCTGTATTCTCTTCTACAGTCTCTTCTGCGGATTCCTTTACGGTTTCTTCCGGCTCTGCTGCAGTCTGCTCATTCATCTTATTCTCCGGTTCTGCCATATATTCCTTTCCGCTCCATGATCGCCTGTTGCAAGGCGTTTTAGGTGCTTATTTCCTGTCTATTGTTTATATAGATCATCGAGCTGGTCCATGATGTGCTGCAGCACATTGACGACTCGCTCGTAATCCATTCGCCTGGGTCCGATGATTCCTACCGTTCCCTTCATGCCGTCACCCAGATCATAGGTGGCCGTCACAACGCTGCAATCCCGCATGCTGGCCACCGGCATTTCGTTGCCGATGTAGACCTGTATGCCTGACTCCGTGTTTCCGGAGAGGGATTCCTGTACGATGCTTCCCAGCGCCTGCTTCTCCTCGAAGTCACTGATGATCTCACTGGCCTTGCGGTGATCCGCAAGCTCCGGATAGCGGAAAATGTTGTTGGCTCCGCTTGTGTAGATCTTCAGGTCCTCTTCCTTGCGAACGATCTCGGCCGCCGCATCGAACACATCGTTGACGATCTGCGTGTGAATACCGGCATCTCTCTTGATGGATTCAATCAGGCCCAGCGTAATCTCCTCGATCGGGAGTCCGCAGAGGTTGGTGTTGAGCAGCATATTGAGTTTGAGCATCTGCTCTGCGTCGAGCAGTCCGTCCACCGGAATTACCCTGTTTCTGATCAGGTTCCCCTCCAGTACGATCACTGCCAAAATACTGTCCTCATCCACCTGTGAGAGCTGAATGAACTTGATCTTGTTCTGCTTCATGACAGGCGACGAGATCATCGACGCGTAATTGGTGTTGGCCGCCAGGAGCTTCGCGACCTGCTGCAGAAGACTTTCCAGCTTGTCCTGCTTCTGCAGGAGTAAGCTCTTCATATCCTCCACCTGCTTGCGCTCTGTGCCCAGCATATTGTCTACATACAGACGATACCCGGCATCTGTGGGAATACGTCCCGCTGAAGTGTGGGGCTGCATGATCAGTCCCATCTCCTCGAGGTCCGCCATCTCATTTCTGATCGTTGCACTGCTCAGCTTGAGATCGGTGTACTTGGAAATGGTCCTGCTGCCGACCGGCTCGCCGGTCTCCAGGTAATTGCGGATGATGGCCTGCAATATTTTCATCTTTCGATCCTGCAGTTCCATACTAATCCTCATGCTTTCTTATTCCGTTATTAGCACTCATCTAAGTCGAGTGCTAACATCTTTCTTGTATAAAATAGCACTCGGATATGGGGATGTCAACTGCAATTCATGACGAATTTCTAAAAAGAGTATAAAGAAAAGACGGCTCGCCGAGCCGCCTTTTCGGAGTATGTTCACTATTATGGGCCTCATTTCCCACGCTTTTTCAGACGCCGGGCACAGGCCTCTTGAGGACCAGGAAGTACAGAAGGACCAGGATGCCGAGTACGATTCTGTACCAGCCAAAGACCTTGAAGTCATGCTTTCGAATATAGTTCATAAAGAGGCCGATGACCACCATGGAGACCACGAAGGCCACCACCATGCCGGTGCCGAGGATGGCCAGCTCCGGTCCCGTGAAGTGGAGACCGTACTTGACGAGCTTCAAAAGACTCGCGCCCGCCATGACAGGGATGGCCAGGATGAAGGTGAACTTGGCCGCCACGGTACGGGAGATCCCGATCATGCGTCCGCCCAGGATCGTCGCGCCGGAGCGGGAAGTTCCCGGAAAGACGGCCGCGATCAGCTGAAAGAGACCGATCACGAAGGCGTCGCGGAAGGTCAGGTCGCGCATGCGGTCGACTCTGGGGACCTTGTTGGAGTTGACGGTTTCTATAATAATGAACAAAATACCGACGACCAGAAGCATGGTGCCTACCACCACCGGGGTGTAGAAGTGTTCGTCGATCCAGTCATCGAACAGGACTCCTACGACAGCGGCAGGGATGCAGGCGACGATTGCCTTGAGCCACATGATGAAAATGCTCTTTCTGAACTTGATCTTGGTCTGTCCGTTTCTGAGCTTCACTCTCTTGAAGGGCCAGATGGAGCTCCAGAACGAGATCACAACCGCAAGAATCGCGCCGAGCTGGATCACGACCAGAAATACATTCCAAAATTCCGGCGATACGTCGAGCGTGACGAATTCATTGAGAAGGATCATGTGGCCTGTGCTGCTGATGGGAAGCCATTCCGTGATTCCCTCGACGAGGCCGAACAGTGCTGCTTTCAGTATTTCAATGACCTGCATTCGGATAATTCTCCTTTACAAACTGGCGGATCCTGGGCAGTGCTCTCTCCACCTTCTCCGTGTCGATGCAATACGCGACGCGGAAGAAGCCGGGCGCGCCAAAACCATCTGCCGGTACGAAGACCAGGTCATATTTCAGCGCTTTCTGGCAGAACGCGACAGCATCCTCTTCCAGGGCCTTGGGCATGATATAGAAGGTGCCGCCGGGCCTTACAACTGTGAAACCAAGTTCTGTGAACGTATCATATAAGAGATTCATATTCGTCTCATAGACGGAGAGATCGGACGTATCGTCACAGGTCTCCGCCATGGCCAGCATGATCAAAGAGGACGGGCAGTTGTGGCCGATGCCTCTGGAGATCTGGCCGCACATAGGCACGATGTCGTCCGCGTGCTCGCAGGCCGGGTTGACTGCCACGTAGCCAATGCGCTCTCCGGGTACGGAGAGGGACTTGGAGAAGGAATAGCAGGTCAGTGTGTGGGGATAGAACTTTGCCACATACGGGGCCTTCTTTCCATCGAAAATGATCTCTCTGTAGGGCTCGTCAGAGATCAGGAATACGTTGTGGCCGAATTCCTTGCTCTTTCTGGTGAGCAGATCCGCAAGGCGGGTCAGGGTCTCCTCACTGTAGAGGACGCCGGACGGATTGTTGGGGGTGTTGATGAGAACCGCCGCCACATTCTCCGTCAGATACTTCTCCGCTTCCGCGAAGTTGATCTGGAAGGTCTCAAGATCCGCCGGAACGACCTTGATCCTTGCGCCTGTATCGTTGATATAGGGGTTGTATTCCGGGAAATAGGGGGCAAAAACCAGCACTTCATCGCCGGGCTTTGTCACCGCGCGAAGGGCGTGCGCCAGCGCGCCTGCCGCACCCGAGGTAGGAAAAATATGATTTCCCGTATAGTTCATGTCGAATCTGCGGTTCAGGGAAGCTGCTACCTTCTCCTTGACCTCCGGGATGCCCAGCGTAGGGCTGTATCCGTGAAGACGAAGGGGCTCCATGTTTTTCAGAAGGTCGAGCGCTGTGTCCGTAAAGCTCTGCGGAGCCGGAACGGAGGGATTGCCGAGACTGAAGTCAAATACGTTCTCATATCCGATCTCTTTGCCTCTCGCGGTCGCGTACTCCGAGAGATTCCGGATCACGGATTTGTTGGACAACATGGCAAGATAATGTTCATTGATCATAATGTACCTCCACTTCTTTGATCAGTATCACTTAAAGAAGTCTTCGTTTGGTCCAGTCTTCTTTTTTCAACCTATAATAACGCTGATTTTTCTCTTCCGCTACAGGAAGAAAGCCAAAATATCGAAGTATTTTGTCCGACGCTGTATTCGAAATGTCCGCATCGGCCCCTACCACCTCAAATCCAAGCATTGTAAAGCCGTATGCGAGGATGGATGCGCCGACTTCCCTGGTAATCCCAAGGCCGCGCCAGTCCGCCCGGAGCAGGTATCCGAAGGTCACCTCCGCGTCCGCATCCGGGGAGGACGAGGAAGGAAATGAATAGCCCATCCGGCCGATCAGCGCCCCGGTCGCCTTGCTGATGACCGCCCAGTCGCCGTAACCGCCCAGGCGGTAGACGCGCCGGATATAGCTGCGCAGGATCTCCCGCTCCTTATTGCGGTCCGAACAGGGCGCTTCCAGAAAGCGCTTGGCCTCGCTGTCATAGAGGTCGTAGATGGCATCCAGGTCCTCCGGCACAAATTCGCGGACCACGCACCGGTCTGTCTCCAGGATGGTCCAGGGTAGGTCCCTCTGCCTCTGCCATATTTTGACAAGTGAATCCCGGTCCACCCAGGGGAGCTCCATGAGCACGTAATCCGCAGCTTGCAAGTCCTCGCCCCGGTTGCCGGCGTGGGAGAAGGCACAGTAAGCGGCGCCGCAGGACAGAAGCTCCGCAAGGAGCCTCGCAGAGTCCGCAACGCACAGCGTATCCTGCTCCGACCAGTCGATCCCCGCATCCGCGAGCGTATCCCCGCTCTCCAGGATCCACAGATCCGCCTCGAAGCCGTATCCTTTATAGGCGCGCACTGCCTCCGCTGCCTCGGGAAGGCTCGTGCCCTGCCACCTTTCTTCCAGCAAAATATAGATTCTATTCATCATACTATGCATCATTATACAAACCATGCACAGGGAATGCAAAGAGAGTTCTCGCAATGTGCCTGTTTGGGCCATTTCCGGACCACGTTCATATTTTGTTCATATTTTATTTGTTTATTCTTCAATTTTTAATAAATCTTTGGACATGATTGACTTATATAATCAAATCATAGAAAACAACAAAGACGTTTCCCGTTATTGGTTTACAAATAACTTTTTCATAACATGCCAGGTACGAAATGTACCTGGCATCCTCCCTTTTACGGGGGCTTTTTTTATGTGACAAAGAAAGTGGGGACATCCCCTATCGTTAAAAAGCCGGTACAGTGACAGGTCCTTCCCGTCGCCGTACCGGCTTTGTTCACATCTTATCTGATTTTACTGATATTGATTTTACTGATCTATTTGTCGATCCTATCATTCAGCTCATATCATCACTTCCGATCCGCGCCTCCCTGCCGCGAGTCGTCAGCTTAACAGATTGAGCTTGTCTTTCAAAGCGCTCAGGATCTCTTCCATGGCGGCTTCCTCATCATGGCCGTCTACCGAAACAGTGAGAAGATCACCATTCACAAGATTGAGGGACATCATTCCCATGATGCTCTTCGCGTTCACACGCTTGGTCTCTGTCTCCAGATAAATCTTGCTCTCATACTTACTGGCAATCTGCACCAGCTCCGCAATAGGTCTGGGTTCCAGCCCTCCAGGGCAGGAGATCTTAATTGACTTCTTAATCATTACCACTCTCTCCTTGTCTGTGCTTGCCCGGTTACTCCCCGGCCGCAGCACCGGTTCCCGGCCTAGTTCCCGCCAGAATCCGCTCTGTATTTCTCTGCGATTTCCGAAAGCCTTCGAAGACGATGGTTGACACCTGATTTGCCGATTGGCGGCACAGCCAGCTCTCCCAGCTCCCGCAACGGCGTGTCCGGATACTGCATGCGCAGCTCCGCCATTTTTCTAAGGCTCTCCGGAAGTGTCCGAAGGATCCCGCTCTCTTCCAGAAAACGGATATCAGCGATTTGCTTTCTGGAGGCGCTCACTGTCTTGCCGATGTTGGCTGTCTCACAATTCACGCGACGGTTGACACTATTGCGCAGTTCCTTCAGGATCCGTTGATTCTCCATCTCCATCATGCTGACAGGCGCGCCCATCAGGTTCAAAAGATCGACGATATCCGCGGAGTCCTTCAGATACACAACGTAGAATTTCTTGCGAAGAACGGCCTTGGCCTCTTTGCCCAGGCTCAGGAGTACTCCCTGCAGCTGTAAAGCCTGTTCCTGTGATGAACAGCTCCACTCCAGATGATACTCTTTTCGGGGATCGCTCACGGATCCGCTGCACAGAAAGAGATCTCTTACATAGTTTCTCTTACAGCAGCTTCTCCGGATCAGATCATCCGCCACCTTGTCGTTCCGGTCCAGCCGCAGGCGGCCGCTGCTGTCTGCAGCGCCTGTCATCTGCGCAAGCCGCAATACCGTATCAGAAGGAAGCTCGACCTGTACCCACCCCTTGCGTTCCCGGCTTTCATCCGCCGCGGAACATGATACGATACCAATATTAATGGTTTTACGCACTAAAGTAAAGCATTTTCTGACTGCTTCCTCGTTGTCCGTATTCAAAAAGAGCTTGTAAGGCGTGTCGGGGCTGCCCTCAAAGCGGCCCAGGCAACACAAAATGGCCGCGAGAGACGCGGCCCTGCAATGTCTGGCCGAAGGGATTCCCCCGGCGATTTCCGCTTTCACATCCGAAGAAAAGGACATATTCGTTGCTCTCCATTTCGCAGCACGTTCAGAACTCGCCCAGGAAGATCACTTCCCGTTCCAGCTGTACGCCTGCATCTTCCAGAACGATCCTCTGTACTTCCTCGATCAGTTTGCGGATCTGTGCCGCGCTGGCGTTACCGCGGTTGATGACAAATCCGGCGTGTTTCTCCGACACCTGTGCGTCGCCCACGCGAAATCCCTTGAGGCCCGCGTCCTGGATCAGCTTTCCGGCAAAATAGCCCTCCGGCCGCTTGAATGTGCTGCCCGCGCTGGCAAACTCCAGCGGCTGCTTGTCCTTGCGCTGCTGTGCAAGCTCTGTGATCCTGTCCGTGATCGCCTGCTTGTCTCCGGGCGCAAGTTCGATTGCCGCCGCAAGGACAATGCCGTCCTCTCTCTTGAGGCGGCTGGTCCGATACCCGAATTCCATCTCCTCGCCGCTGTAGGTCCTGACTTCCTTGCCGGGATATAGTACGTCCACCGTGCGCACGACCTGTTTCATCTCACCGCCGTATGCGCCGGCGTTCATCATCACTGCGCCGCCCAGGGATCCGGGGATCCCTGCCGCAAACTCAAATCTGGCAAGACCTGCGTCCCTGGCCGCCATCGCAATCTTTAAAAGGGATGCGCCCGCACCTGCGCGGAGCATCGTTCCATCCACCTCTACCCTGTTCAGGGCCGTCTCCGTGCCCGCCGGCGCGCACATGGTCACGACAGCGCCTCTGTAGCCGCCGTCGCCGATCAAAAGATTGGTGCCGCGTCCAAGTAAAAAGACCTCCGTCTGCGACTGTGCAAGAAGGTCCATGACCTTCATGAGTTCCTCCCTGTCACAGACCTCAATGAAAAGGTCTGCCGGACCGCCGGTCCTGAAAGAGGAGTGGCTGGCCAGGATCTCCTTCTCTCTGACCCTGCCCGGCGCAGCGATTTTCTGTAGTTGTAGGATCAATTCTCTCGTTATCACTTACTCGTCCTCATCCGTTCTGTATCCGCCCATCAGATTGGCCTGTACGCGCTTATAGAGCTCCTGTGCCGCATTGTAGCCCATGAGCTTCTGTCTGTGGTTGACCGCTGCCGCTTCGCAGATGATCGCGAGATTGCGGCCGGGGCGGATCGGAATCTTGTGGCAGACCACACGGTTTCCCAGATATTCAATATAGTGCTCTTCCAGCCCGAGGCGGTCGAAGTCTTTTTCCTTGCTCCACTCCTCGAGCTCGATGACCAGATCAATATTTTGGCTATTGCGTACGCTCGATACGCCGAACAGCGTCTTGACGTCGATAATGCCGATGCCGCGCAGCTCGATCAGGTGCTTGGTGATCTCCGGCGCGGTGCCGATCAGGGTCTCCTCGCTCACCTTGCGGATCTCGACGACGTCGTCCGACACCAGTCTGTGACCGCGCTTGATGAGCTCCAGGGCCATCTCAGATTTACCGATGCCGCTCTCGCCGGTGATCAGGACGCCGACGCCGTAGACGTCGATCAGAACGCCGTGGATCGTGATGCAGGGCGCCAGGCGCACGTTGAGCCAGCGGATCAGCTCCGCCATGAAGTTACTCGTTGCGCTCTTGGTCGTGAGCAGCGCCACGCCGTTCTCCAGTGCGTACCGCATGAAGTCCTCGTCGGGTTCCAGCTCTCTACAGAACACGACGCAGGGAATGTCCAAAGAGAGGAATCTCTGATAGATCTGCTCCTTCTCCTCCGGCTTCATCTGCTGCATATAGGAATACTCCACCAGTCCGATGATCTGGATCCTGCCGGCCGCGAAGTGCTCAAAATACCCGGTCATCTGCACCGCCGGGCGGTTGATGTCGGGCTGACGGATCTTGATCTTGGTGACGTCAATCTGCGGCGTCAGATTTTCGAGGTTCATCTTCGTGATCACCTCATTTAAGCGAACGGTACTCATACTGATTCCTCTCTGGTGCAATGCCACTACTGTTGCGATGTGCTGCCGTCCAGCTGCGGATCGCCCGCGGCCTTCTGAACCTTCTCATCTACTTCTTGTGCTTTGTGAAAATATCGATAGACCTCTTCGGCGGCGCTCTGACTGAGCTCCGGCACCTGCGCAAGGCGCTCTACGTCCGCCTCCATGATCTCATGGATCGATCCGAATTCCCGCATCAGCGCTTTCTTCCTGGCGGGACCGATGCCCGGGATCTCCTCCAGTCTCGAGGAGGTCTGTGCTTTGCCCCGCAGGGATCTGTGGTATTCAATTGCGAAGCGGTGCGCCTCGTCCTGAATACGGGTGATCAGCTTGAAGGCCTCTCCGGACCGGTCGATCGGGATCTCTATATTATTGTAATACAAACCTCTCGTCCTGTGGTGGTCATCCTTGACCATTCCGCACACCGGGATCGAGAGCCCCAGCTCATCGAGGACCTGCAGGGCGATATTGACCTGGCCCCGTCCGCCGTCCATCATCAGAACGTCCGGGAACTTGGTAAAACTGCCGAATTCCCTGTCGATCCGCTTACTGTCCAGTTCCTTCTGCTCCTCCATGCCGTGCCGGAAGCGCCGTGTCAGCACCTCCTTCATACAGGCATAGTCGTTGGGACCCGCCACCGATTTGATCCGGAACTTGCGGTAGTCGCTGCGCTTGGGTTTTCCCTTCTCGTAAACGACCATAGAGCCGACGTTAGCAAAGCCGCTGATATTCGAAATATCATAGGCCTCCATGCGGTCCGCCCGCGCAAGGCCCAGAAGATCCGCAATCTCCTTGACCGCGCCGATGGTCCTGCCCTCTTCGCGCTTGAGCCGCTCGCGGTCCTTGTCGAGGATCAGCCCGGCGTTGGTATTAGCGAGCTCCACCAGCTTCTCCTTCTGCCCCTTGACGGGCACTTTCAGGGTTACCTTACTGCCCCGGATGGCCGTCAGCCACTGCTCGATCAGATCGTGGTCCTCCAGTTCGCAGGGCAGGATGATCTCCTTGGGAATGGACGGCGTGCCGCCGTAAAACTGCTTGATAAACTCCGACAGGATATCGGATTTCTTCCTGCCGGCCACGTGGGTCATGTAGAAATGCTCGCGCCCGATTAGCTTGCCGTCCCGCAGAAAGAATGTCTGGATGACGCCGTCCGAATCCGGACTGGAATTGTCCACCGCGATCCCCAGGATATCCCTGTTCTCGCCGATGCCCTCCGACATCTTCTGCTTCTGGGCCACCTGCTGCACGCTCTGCAGAAGGTCCCTGTATTTGATCGCCTTCTCGAATTCCATGGCCTCGGAGGCGTCTGTCATCTTCTTCGTTAAATCGTGAATGATGGGATCGTAGTGGCCCGACAGAAACTCCAGCGCCATATCCACGCGCTTTCTGTAAGCCTCCTCGGACACCTCTCCTGTGCACGGCGCGCAGCAGCGCTCCATATGCAGATTGAGGCACGGCCTCTCTTTGCCAAAATCCCGCGGCAGAACTCGCGCGCAGTCCCTTAGGCCGTACATGCGATTGAGCAGCTCAATGGTGCTCTTGACCGCCTGCGCGCTGGTATAGGGGCCAAAATACCGCGCCTTGTCCTTATACTGCTTTCTGGCAAATAAAATGCGCGGGTAGGGCTCTCCGACCGTGACCTTGATATAGGGGTAGGTCTTGTCGTCCTTGAGCATCGTGTTGTATTTGGGCCGGTGCTCCTTGATCAGGTTGTTCTCAAGGATCAGCGCCTCCAGCTCCGAATCCGTCACGATATACTCAAAACGGGCGATCTGTTTGACCATCTGGTCGATCTGGGGCCCGCGTCCTACGATCTTACGAAAATAAGAGCGGACGCGATTGTGGAGGTTCACCGCCTTTCCCACATAAATAATCGCATCCCGCTCATCATGCATGATATATACGCCCGGTTTGGGCGGCAGTTTCTTCAGCTCTTCCTGCACATTGAACATGTTTCAGCTCACTTGTCCTTAAAAAGTCTGTCCAGGTCCTCCTTGGGGACGTCAGAGAATCTTCCTCTGGTCCGGTTGTCTTCCTTTTCCACAGGCTGCTCGTCGTCCTCGTCGTCCTCAGCTTCCCCGTCGTCCTCGGAGGTCTCGTCCGACTTCGCATCCGCCGGCGCAGCTTCCGGTGCGGCGCTCATTTCCGCCGCTTCCTCGGCCGTTGGCGCAGCGGTCTCTGCCTTGGCCTGCTCTGCAGCGGTCTCGACCTTAGCGCTCATTTCCGCCATAGGAAGCGCCGTCACTGCCGCATCCTGTGTATTCTCCCCGGCCTTGTCGGAATCGTCGGGCTCCGGCAGTCCTTTGGCCTGTCTGTACAGGCGCATGAAGTCCTTGCCGCTGATCGTCTCTTCGCGGATCAGCTGCTCCGCGATCATGTCCATGGCGTCCATGTTCTCGGAGAGGATGCGCTTGGACTCGTTGTAGCAGTCCTCCATGATCTTGCGGACTTCCTCGTCCACAGCGGCTGCCGTGACATCGCTGCAGTTGAGTACGGTGCGGCCCTCCAGATACTGGCTCTCCACGGTCGCAAGGCCCATCAGGCCGAAGCGGTCGCTCATGCCGTACTGGGTGACCATGTTGCGGGCGATGGCCGTCGCGCGCTCGATATCATTGGAAGCGCCGGTCGTGACGGTGTCAAACTTGAGTTCCTCCGCCGCGCGGCCGCCGAGGAGACCGACGATCATATCGTGCAGCTCCGCCTTGGAATTGAGGTATTTCTCCTCCTCCGGCACCTGCATGACATAGCCGAGGGCGCCCATGGTGCGAGGCACGATGGTGATCTTCTGCACGGGCTCTGAATTCTTCTGCACTGCGCTGATCAAGGCGTGACCGACCTCGTGATAGGAGACAATGGTCCGCTCCTTCTTGCTCATAATGCGGTCCTTCTTCTCCTTGCCGACCAGAACCTGCTCGACAGCTTCAAAGAGGTCCTTCTGATTGACGTATTTACGCTTGTTCTTGACTGCATTGATGGCAGCCTCGTTGATCATGTTGGCAAGATCGGAGCCCACTGCTCCGCTGGTTGCCAGCGCGATCTCTTCCAGATCCACGGACTCGTCCATGCGGACGTCCTTGGCGTGTACTTTCAGGATTTCGACGCGGCCCTTGAGATCCGGTCTGTCCACGATGATCCGCCTGTCAAAACGGCCGGGACGAAGCAGCGCCTTATCCAGGATTTCCGGCCGGTTGGTCGCGCCAATGACCAGAATTCCCTTGGCCGCTTCAAAGCCGTCCATCTCGGAGAGCAGCTGGTTCAGGGTCTGTTCTCGCTCCTCGTTTCCGCCGCCGTACTTGGAGTCTCGGCTTCTGCCGATGGCGTCGATCTCGTCGATGAAGATGATGCAGGGTGCGTTCTTGTTGGCCTCTTTAAAGAGGTCACGAACACGGGATGCGCCGACACCGACGTAAAGCTCAATAAAGTCCGATCCTGTCAGGGAGAAAAACGGCACGTGCGCCTCTCCGGCTACGGCCTTGGCAAGGAGTGTTTTGCCAGTGCCGGGCGGGCCGACCAGCAGGGCTCCCTTGGGGAGCTTGGCGCCGATCTTGACATACTTGCCCGGATTGTGCAGGAAATCGACGACCTCCTGCAGAGACTCCTTGGCTTCGTCCTCGCCTGCGACATCCTGGAATGTGATGCCGGTATCCTTCTGCACGTATTCCTTAGCCGTGCTCTTGCCGACGTTGCCCATAAGGCCGCCGCTGCCGGCTCTGCGGAAGATAAAGCCCATGATCACCCACAGGAACACAATGGGAAGAACATAGGACAGCAGGAAGGATACGATCATCCCTGAGCTGTCCGGAATATAGCCGTTGATCGTAACGCCCGCCTTGAGAAGGCGCTCGGTCAACGCCGTACTCTCCTCTGTGATCGCTGTATAACGGAGGGCATCCGAGTCCTTTAAATGAATCTCCAGACGATCCGAGCGGACATTGACTTCCTCGACCTTTTTGTCGTTGACCAGCTGCACGAATTCGTTGTAACTGATCCTGGTCGCCGTCTCAGACCCCCGGTTCATCACATAGCTGATCACGACCAGTGCGATCACGGTCGCAAGGAGCATGATCACCAGATTCTGGCGGTTGGGCCCTTTGCTTCCATTTCCCTGCTCGTCATCGCCGCCCCCGCTGCCGCCGCTGTTTCCTCTGCGGTCGTGACGGTTGTCGTCGTAACGCTCGAGACTGCCGCTTGCGCGGTCTTTCTTATGGAAAAAATCTCCAAACATTCTAATACTCTTTCTTTCACTGCATCACCGGAGGCCAGGTACGGCCTCCGGCTGCGGACACATTATTTTCTGTGCTTCTTGGCCTTATTCTTCTGATAGATCACATAGAGCCCCTTCAGAAGAAGGTTGCTGTCAATGGTGATCGCATGTCTGCACATAGGGCAGATCGTAGAAGCAAGGCCTCCCGTTGCGACAACACTGCCGACACTGCCGCCCAGCTCATCGATGTAATGATCCAGAATGCCGTCCAGCGCGCCAGCCGAACCATAGATGATCCCGGATTTCATGCAATCGATCGTGTTGGATGCGATCGTCTTCTGCGGCGGCGTGATCTCGATGTTGGGAAGCAGGGATGTGCCGTCCGCAAGCGCGTGCATTGACAGACGCACGCCGGGCATGATCGCGCCGCCGATGTAGCGTCCCTTCGCATCGACGACTGTGACCGTCGTTGCGGTGCCCATGTCGATGATGATGCAGGGAAGGGGATACTCATTCTTGGCGGCGACGGCTGTCGCCACAAGATCCGCGGCGATCGTGCCGGGATCATCCAGGACAATGTCCAGTCCGGTCTTAATCCCGGCGCCTACAACCATTGCGTCGATCCCGGAAATGATCTTCACAGCCTTTTTAAGGGGATCGATCAGCTGGGGCACCGAAGAGGAGATGATCGCGTCGCTGAATCCAAACCGGTCCACATTTTCCAGCTCCAGGATCTGCTTGATATCCGAGGCGTACTCATATTCTGTCTTCTTGAGATTGCTCTCGAGGCGCAGAATGTGGGAAATCTCTCCCTGTTCGTCGATGCATCCGAGTACGATATGTGTGTTGCCGGTGTCAATTGCGAGAATCATCGCTTCCTCCTTACCTATAGCATTGACTGCATTTACTTGATGGGCGGCAGAATGTCCTTCAGGCCTTCCATAAAGGTGCTCTCATAGTATTCCGCTCTGCCTGTGTCAAAATATCCTGTCATCTCGGGATCGATCGGGATCCTGGCTACAACCGGAATATTCTCCTTGGCCGCGATCTCTTCCACATGGCTGTCGCCGAACAGGCGGATCTCTTCGCCGCAGTGCGGGCACTTGACGTAGCTCATGTTCTCTACGATGCCCAGTACCGGCACTTTCATGAGTTTCGCCATGCCCAGTGCCTTCTTGACGATCATGCTGACCAGATCCTGCGGGGTCGTGACGACGATGATGCCGTCGATCGGCAGGGACTGGAATACAGTCAGCGGTACGTCGCCGGTTCCCGGAGGCATATCGATGAACATATAGTCTACATAGCCCCAGTTGACGTCAGTCCAGAACTGCTTGAGCGCGCCGGTGATGACAGGGCTTCTCCAGATGACCGGTGCGTCTTCCTGCTTGGTAAGAAGGTTCATGGACATGACCTTGATGCCGGTCACGGTGTTGGCGGGATAGAGACATTCCTCTGTTGCAACAAGGTCGGGATAGCCTACGCCAAACATCTTGGGGATGCTGGGTCCTGTGATATCCGCGTCCAGGATGGCGGTCTGGTAGCCGTTTCTTCTGGCCCAGAGAGCGCTCATGCCGGTCACGGACGATTTGCCGACGCCGCCTTTGCCGCTGACAACTGCGATCACTTTATTGACATGACTGCCCTTGTTGGGCTCAATGTGAAAATCCGGGGGTGTGGGCGGCTTGGGCGCGCCACTGTTATTCTGTGCACTCATGGTTGGTTCCTCCATTATGATCGTAATAATATAGGCCATTTCTCAAAAAGCCTGTCCTTTAATAATAATGGATACTTCGCCTTTTGAAAAGTGCTTTATGGGGCACCGCTTCCATGGGGTACGACCCCTATACGCACGAATGGGGTACGACCCCTACATGCACTGTAGGGGTCGTACCCCATCGATAACCGTCTGTAAATCAATCTTTGCAAACTGTAAGCGCCGGTGCAACCGTCCCCAGGAAGGTATCCACCTTGGCCCAGTATCTCTCGGGATCCACGCAGACGCTCATGACGTGCTCCGCGCCGGGCATCAGCATGCACATCTTCTGGCAGGACGCCGCCTCGAACAGGTTCTTCATCATGCGGCAGGGAATAAAGGAATCCGCTTCGCCATGAATGAACAGCGTCGGGGTGACCGATCTCTGCACCGCCTCGATCGGCGCTGCCTTCTTAAGGTCATAGCCGGCTTCCACCAGTGATACGGCCCTTAGGAGCGGCATGATCACTTCCGCCGGCACCGGCGGCTTCTGTTCCAGGTTGTTGTAGACCTCGATGAACTCGCCGATCGCCGTATCATAGCCTGCGTCTTCCACACAGGCCTTCACATTGGAAGGGAGCTTTTCGCCCGTCGTCATCATGACGGTCGCGGCGCCCATAGAGATACCGTGGAGAATGATGGCCGCCTCCGGATCCCTCTCCAGGATCTTGTCGATCCAGAGGATGATATCCAGCCTGTCGTGATAGCCGTATCCGACATAGGTGCCCTCGCTCTTGCCATGGCCACGCAGGTCCGGAAGGAGCACGTTCATGCCATAGTGGTCGCGGTAATGCTGCGCATACTGGCCGACACTCTCCGACGTATCCGAGTAGCCGTGCACACAGATCGCATACCGGTGCTCGCCCTCCGGCGCCGGGGAAGGGATGAAATTGGCGTGGATATGAAGACCGTCCTCGGTCATCGCATACCAGTCCTCCCGCTCCGGGTGCTCGTTCATCCAGCGGCGGCCGCGCACATAGGGTCTCTCCGACGGATCCTTGTCGCGGCTCTTGTCATGCCGGACCGGTTTCATGGAGAACATGTAAAAATAGTGCGCTGCCCCCAGCAATGCGCCGGCTCCGACGCAGGCGCTTGTGCCGGCCACAAATTTGAGTGCCTCACGCATCGCGGATTTCTTTTTCTTCACGCTTTTCTTATTTTTAGTATTGGTCTCTTCTTCCTTCGATCTCTTATTCGCCATACTGCAAAGTCCTCTCATCGATCGCTCACGGCATATTCATGCACACAGTGACCATAAATTCGGTTCCCTCGCCTCTGCGGCTGCGGACCCTGACATTGCCTCCCATAATGCGGACAATCTCTCTTGCGGTATAGAGTCCCGCGCGAAGCGGATCATCTCTTTCATCCTTCATCTCGAACATGCCCTGCATGAGCTCGCTGGCAATGCTGCTGCCGTTATCCCGGATCGTAAAGTACAGATAGACCCGGTTCCCCGACGCTCTGTCCGCCCGGCAGCCCAGGTTGATCACGCCGCCCTCCGGCGTCTGCTCCGTCACACTCTCGAGAAGACTCACAAGCGCCCTCTGCAGCTTGGCCTTGTCGCCGATCGCCTGCTCCGGCATGGATACGCTCTTTTTAAGTTCCAGTCGGATCCGCTTTTTCTCGCAGACAGGCTTTTGCAGAACCATCACGTTCGTAAGGCACTCGTCGATGGAGAAGAGTTCCTCTTTCAGAACGCCGTCGTCGGACGCCGCCATCTGCACCAGATCATCCATAACTGTATTTCTGACAGGTTCCACGTTCTCATTGGCGGGCGTCTCTTCTACATTGCGCGTAGTCGCCCGGCCAAGCGGCGCTGCATTTCCGGAAGGTCTGACCGCCTCCGTCTCCTGCGCCTGCGTGCCAAAACGCCGCCTGAGGCTGCGTGCCGGCGGTGTGTCAAAAAATCCATCCTCGCTGTCCATCGTCTGCTGCAGAAGCGGCGCGTTCTGTGCCTCCTCCAGCCGCGACGGGCTCTCCTGATAGGAAGGCGCCCTTCCGCCCTGCTGCACTGCCGACGCCTTCCCAATGATAGGTCTGCCGCCGGACGGCTGCTGCACCGGTGCCTGCGGCGTCACCTTGGACTTGGTCATGGCGTCGATCATTTCCTGCAGACGCTGCACGGTTTTGGCCTGCTCCTTCTCGCGAAGCTGGCTGCTGTTCATCTGGCGTTCGCGGAGGGCCTCAGACTCCCGCAGTGCGTCCATGGTGCGCTTGAGCTCCTGCTCCAGCTTATCGATCTCCGCCTGCTTGCTCGCAAGTTCCTTCTCGCAGTCCGCCGTCATCAGTTCGATGGTCCGCTTCTGCTTGGCGAGTTCGTTTTCCTGCACGCGGCGATAGTTTTCAAGCTGCTTTTCCAGCATCTGCTCCTTGTCGGTGTAGGACCGCTGGAGCTCCTGCTCTCTGGCCTCGTATTCGAGCCGCAGCTGCTTTTCCTTGATTTCGATGGAGCCCTTCTGGGAATCCAGGACCTGGTTCATCTTGACGCGGAAGGATTCGATCTGCTCCTGCGTCTTGGCCTGGGCTTCCTCGATCTCCTTGCGGACCGTGGTCTGGGCCTCCTCCACCTGGAGTCTCGCCTTCTCCTCGGCCTCCCGGATCTCCACCTTGGCCCGTTCCTGCTGCAGGCGGGAGGCGGCCTCCGCCTTGGCGATGAGCTGGTCTGTGGCCTTTCTGGCTTCGTCCTTGTCGACATAGAAGAGCATACGCAGCCGGTTTCCATTGTGGTCAGCGCTGTTGATCAGGTACACGTCTGTCCAGCGCTTCGTGCCGTCCGCTTGTTCCATCTCGAACATGCCGACATAGGGGTCCTTGGCGACCATTTCCAGATGGGACTGGGTCATCCGCTTTCTGGTGATGCTGGTCATTTCAAGACGGTAAAAAGGATCCTTGGCTACTTCATCCGCAAAGCCTGCCATACTGAGCCCAAACCGCTCGGGGAACTGGCGGCTCACGTAGACGGGGCGCCAGTTGCCGGGCTCACCGGAAATGGCGCAGATCCCACCCGGTATTTTGCCCAGGATGTCCGCCGCCGAGGCGACGCGCTCCTGCATCTGCGCATGGATCTGGTTAAAACCGGTCGTCTCCTGGAAAATGCAGTAGTAGACGGTGTTATCGCCCTCCTGATAGGCCGGTGCGCCGATCATGCGGTACTGGAAGCGGTTTCCGTCCCTTCTATAGAAGGTCAGGTTGACGGCCAGATGTCCGTTGGTCCCCTGGATCTCCTTGAGCTTGTCCATGATCTTGTCGCGTTCCTCGTCCGAGACCATGAAAAAGGGATCTATCTCCATCTGCTTCTGGAACTGGTCCTCTTTATAATGAAGCTTCTTCCAGAAATACTCATTATAAAACAGGGTCCTGGGACCCTCTTCCTTCATATAGGCAAAAATCAGCACGCCGCAGGGGAGATTCTCTGTGAACTCCCGGATCTGCTCCATCCCGCCCTGTCCTTGTCTCTCGGACATATGGATGAACGTGATCTCGAAGTGCTGCCCGCGCTTGCAGATAGCCATGCTGCAGCGAAGATAGACGGCCTTCTCCTCCTCCTTGGGCACGAGATTGATCTCGTACGCCACCGTCGAAATGTCCGCGGCGCTCGGTGAACTCTTGATCGATACAATGTCCACGTAATGCCGTTCGGGTCTCGCTGTCATCTCCTCCTGCAGAAAATCGTGAATCTCCTTGGCAGAGAGGAAATGATACATCTGCTTGGGCGTGATCCAGACCACGTCATAGGCCATGTCTTCCAGGCACAGGTCCGGATCTCTCATGCTGAAAAAGCTATTCAAAAAATTTTTTCCAAAATCTATCGGTGTCTGCATGTTCCCATTATAGCAAACTCCATAGCCTTCGGCACAGAAGTGTAACAAAAAAGTGCGTCAAAACATTGCCCCTTCCATTGACGAAATCCCGCGCACGGTACACAATTACTTGAGCCAGTGTTCGCGCACAACATACACCCCGGAAAGGAATCCATCTCTATGATCCGTATACTATGCATCGGCAAAATGAAGGATAAAGCCCTCCACATGCTGGAGGAGGAATATATCAAGAGGCTCAAGGCCTTTAGTAAAGTGGAAGTCGTCGAGGTCAAGGACGAGCCCAACGAGCACGTCGAGCGGGAAAAGGAAGCCGCCATGGCCAAGGAAAAAGAGGGGGAGCGCGCACTGGCTCAGATCAAAGACAACGATCTGGTGATCCTGTTGGACCTGCACGGCTCGCACTGGGACAGCGAGACCTTCGCCAGAAAGCTCGGGGAATGGCAGAGTGCTTCCTCCAATCTGGTTTTTGTCATCGCGGGATCCCTGGGACCCTCGCCGGCGCTGACGGCCCGTGCCAACGTGCGCTGGAAGCTGTCGGACCTGACCTTCACGCATCTGATGACCCGCGTGCTGGTGCTGGAGCAGATCTATCGGGGCTTTATGATCCTGGGCGGGCGCAAGTATCACAAGTAAAGGAGGGGGCGAGCATTTTTTCACAATTTCTTCACAGGATATACCCGATTTGAACATATTTCTTCTATATGATTACATCATCGACAGGGACGTGATGAACGACTCCCCCCTCAAATGATTCATTCTCCTGTCGGTCGTATTGTTTATCATTTTCCCCCCTTTATAAAGAGCCCTTCGGAATGTGTATTGCATATCGATGCATATTCCGAAGGGCTCTTTCCCTTTTTTATTGCAAAATGGATATTGCAGTCCAAGAACTTAATGAATATAATAGAGGAAGTTTTGATGAATTTTATGCATCAGAATTTATAATTATTCAGGACGCTGCTGAAAACTTCGCAAAGTTTTATGCAGTGAACGAATCTTTAAGGAGGATTTACAATGAAAAAGTATTTTGCAATGCTTCTTGCAGGCATGATGGCTGTCTCTTTAGCAGCTTGCGGCGGCAGCAGCTCCGCATCCACAGCGCCTGCTGAGACTGAGGCTGAGACCGAAGCTGAAGTCACTGAGGAAGGTACCACGGAAGCAGAGGCGCCCGCCGAGGCAGGCGAAGAGACCGCTGCAATCACAACAGTTGAGGAAGGCGTTCTCCACATGGCTACCAACGCTGCATTCCCGCCCTATGAGATGATCTCTGACGACGGCGGCTTCGAAGGCATCGACGTTGAGATCGCTACTGAGATTGCAAACAAGCTCGGCCTTGAGCTGGTCGTTGACGACATGGAGTTCGGTTCTGTCATCACATCCGTACAGAGCGGCAAGTCCGATATCGCGATGGCAGGTCTTACGGTTACTGAAGAGCGCAAGCAGAACGTAGACTTCACAGAGTCCTACGCAACCGGCATCCAGGTCATCATCGTACCTGAGGATTCCGACATTCTCACTGTTGACGATCTTGCAAATGACAAGATGATCGGCGTGCAGGACGGCACAACCGGTTACATCTACTGCTCCGACGACTACGGCGAGGATCACATCACATCCTACACCAACGGCGCTATGGCCATCGAAGCCCTCAAGGGCGGCAAGGTTGACGCGGTCGTTATCGACAACGAGCCCGCGAAGGCATTCGTAGAAGCCAATGAAGGCCTGAAGATCCTTGACACCGAGTACATCGTTGAGAACTATGCAATCGGCATCTCCAAGGACAACACCGGTCTTCGTGATGCAGTCAACAACGCACTGACTGAGCTCATCGCTGACGGCACAGTCCAGCAGATCGTCGACAAGTACATCACGGCTGAATAATACGTGTCTTTGCGATAAGGACATACCTTGACTTTTAATCGCCATGCCCGGTCCGGTGACGGTTTCGCGGCATGGCGATCTTCCTATATGGAAATTTCTTATATGCAGTTGTTTTTATAGGTTTTAAGAATTTGGGAGGTATTGATTTGGGCGCATTTTTCTCAGATCTGGCTGCGCAATTCCATCAGGCTTTTATCGAAGCGGACAGATGGCAGCGCTATCTCTCCGGTATCGGAGTTTCCTTTACAGTCACGCTGGGCGCGCTGGCGATCGGCGTCATCCTCGGCGTTCTGGTCGCGGTGGTCCGCACGCTGCATGACCAGCAAAAGCCCCACGAAAAGAATGCGCTTCTGAGCATTCTCAATGCGATCGGACAGGTGTACACGACGGCGATCCGCGGAACGCCTATGATGGTACAGCTCCTGATCATGGGCTTCGTCATCTTTAAATCCAGCCGCAACCTGGTCGGCGTCGCGATCCTCTCTCTTGGCATCAACTCCGGCGCCTACACTGCTGAGATCATCCGAAGCGGTATCATGTCGATCGATCCCGGCCAGATGGAAGCCGGCCGAAGCCTTGGCATGGACTATATCACGGTCATGAAGGACATCATTATCCCCCAGGCCATCAAGAACATCCTGCCGGCCCTCGGCAACGAGCTGATCACCCTGTTCAAGGACACGTCCCTGGTCACGGTCATCGGACTGACAGACCTCACCAAGGCGGCGCAGCAGATCCAGGCCAAAACATACCAGGCCTTCATGCCCTACATCGGTATCGCGCTCATGTACCTCGTTGTGGTCATGATTTTGACCAAGCTCCTCGGTATTCTGGAAAGGAGGATGAGAGAAAGTGACAGACGCTAAGAATAACACGTCCGCCAAGGCTCCTGTGCAGTCCGGCGAAGTGATGATCCACGTGGACAACCTCAAGAAGTCTTTTGGCGACAACCATGTCCTCAACGGCATCACCCAGGATATTAGAAAAGGCGAGAAGGTCGTCATCATCGGTCCCTCCGGCTCCGGAAAATCCACCTTCCTGCGGTGTCTCAATCTCCTCGAGATTCCGACCAGCGGCAAGATCATTTTCGAGGGCACAGACATCACCGACAGCAAGGTGGACATCAATGCGGTCCGCAGAAGAATGGGCATGGTCTTCCAGCACTTCAATCTCTTCCCCAATATGACCGTCCGCAGGAACATCACGCTGGCGCCTGTGCGCACCGGCTATATGAAGCAGGAAGAGGCGGACAAGGAAGCAGAGCGCCTGCTGGCCCGCGTCGGACTCCTGGACAAGGCAGACGCCTATCCGTCCAGCCTTTCCGGCGGACAGAAGCAGCGTATCGCGATCGTGCGCGCACTGGCCATGAATCCCGACATGCTCCTCTTCGATGAGCCCACTTCCGCCCTGGACCCCGAAATGGTCGGCGAAGTGCTCGAAGTTATGAAGGAGCTCGCGGACGACGGCATGACCATGGCCGTTGTCACCCACGAGATGGGCTTTGCGCGAGAAGTCGGCACCCGCGTCCTCTTCATCGACGAAGGCATTGTCAAAGAAGAGAACACGCCGAACGAATTCTTCTCCAACCCGCAGAACCCGCGCCTGCAGGATTTCCTGTCCAAGGTGCTGTAATCTGCACACGGAGTTAACGTATTGACAGCCGCTGCATAAAACCAGGTAATGTGAAAAGGAGAAACCGCTTTCGTGGTTTCTCCTTTTTGGTTTGCTCACTATATATTTGACTGTCTTGCGCTGATCGATCAGTCCGCCGAATCCAGCAGCTCGATGGAATGCTCCATGTTCATCTTCATGCACATATCGATGAACTTGTTAAGCGGCACGTCGTTGATCTGCTTGTTGGAGCCGCGCATATTGATGGAAACGGTCTCGTTCTCCGCTTCCTTGTCGCCCAGAACCAGGATATAGGGATCCTTGTAGTTCTTGAACTTCTTGATCTTCTGCTTCATGTTGTTGTCGGAATAGTCCGCTTCTACCCTGATGCGAAGACCTTTCAGTCTCTGTGCTACTTTCTTGGCGTAATCGTTGTGCTCGGGGCGGATCGGAACGATCGCGACCTGATAAGGGGACATCCAGAAGGGGAATGCGCCCTTGAAGTTCTCGATGATGATACCGATGAATCTCTCCAGGGATCCGAAGATCGCGCGGTGGATAACAACCGGTGTCTTCTCAGAGCCATCCTGTGCGATGTACTTGAGCTCGAAGTTTCTGGGAAGCTGGAAGTCAAGCTGGATGGTGCCGCACTGCCACTCTCTGCCGAGTGCATCCTTGATCTGCAGGTCGATCTTGGGGCCATAGAAAGCGCCGTCGCCTTCGTTGATCTCGTAGTTACCTTCGCCGTACTTCTTGTCCAGGATCTTCTTGAGGACTGCTTCCGCGTCGTCCCAGAGCTTGATATCGCCCATGAAGTCCTCAGGTCTTGTGGAGAACTCAGCTCTATAAGTGATGCCAAAGGTCTTGTAGATCTCGTCAGCGATGCTGAGGATATCGTCGATCTCTGCCTCGATCATATCTTCGGTTACGAAGGTGTGGTCATCGTCCTGACGGAACTCCTGCACACGGAGCAGACCGTTCAGCTGGCCGGTCTTCTCTTTTCTGTGAAGGACATCATACTCGGAGTAGCGGATCGGAAGTTCCTTGTAGGAACGAGGTTTTCTCTTGAACTCCATCATCGCGTTGGGGCAGTTCATGGGCTTAGCTGCCATGGTATCTACTGCCTCGATGCTGAGCTGCTCATCCTCGTCCTTGCCGGGAATGATGAACATATTGTTGACATAGTGTGCCCAGTGTCCGCTGATCAACCAGAGTTTCTTGTTGTTGATGAGTGGTGCGGATATTTCCTGATACTCGTGCAGATCCTGGATATCTCTGGAATACTGCATCAGCGCCTGATAGAGCTTCCAGCCGCGGGGCAGCCAGTAAGGCATTCCCTGTGCGGTCTCATTGAACATGAACAGCTCCAGCTGCGGGCCGAGCTTCTTGTGGTCGCGCTCCATCGCTTCCTTGATCATCTTCAGGTGATCCTTGAGCTGGTTTTTGTCCGGGAAAGCATACAGATATACTCTCTGCATCTGGTCTCTGTGCTCATCGCCTCTCCAGTAAGCGCCGGAAACGGACTTGATCTGGAATGCGACATTCATGAGGAGCTGGGAGTTGTCGATGTGGGGTCCGCGGCAAAGGTCCACGAAATCCTCGCCCGTATAGTACACGGTGATCTTCTCGTCCTCGGGCAGATCCTGGATCAGTTCTTTCTTGAACTTCTGATCCTTGAAGATGTCGAGTGCTTTCGCCTTGTCGACCTCTTCGACTGTCCATGCCTCTCTTCTCTTTATGATCTCACGCATCTTGTTCTCGATGGTCTTGAAATCTGCTTCGGTAATGGCGGTAGGAAGGACGAAGTCATAGTAGCAGCCGTCCGCGATCTGCGGTCCGATCGCATACTGCACTTCCTTGCCATAGATCTCAATTACTGCCTTCGCCAGAATATGCGCCAGCGAATGGCGGTACACTTCCAGGAATTGTTCTTTTTCCATGATCTGTTTCTCTCCTGTCACTATATTTTGACCGTCTTGCATGTAATAAATGCAACATCCGCTCTATTATAGCACATGTCACGTTTTTTGCGAAATGTTCTTTATTACGGTATTTTGCCGCTCATTCGCGTCTTACAGCCCAATGCTCTTCCTTCAATGCGGAGCGAAAGCCGCAGTTCGTTCACCTCTGCATGCTCTCCAACTGCCAGAGCAGAAATCCGACCTTGACCACATCCGGCATCTCCGCATTGGGAAATCTCTCGTTAAAGGCCTTGACCAGTATCGCTCCTTCCACTGAATTCGTGTACTGATAGAACTTGTCCGAAAAGTCCTCGTACAGCTTGCAGCACCGTTCCACCGAATCACCGGCCTTGGGAGTATCCATGCCAAAAAAGTCCTTTGCCGCCTTGTCATCCCAAATCGCAAAGCGGGGGTTGATCGTGTGCACCAGAATGCTCGAGGCTGTCATCTCGTACTTGCCTCCAATCGCCATCAATTTCTCGAATGCATCTCTGAAGGAGATATCGCTCTTTTTCTTCATCTCTTCGAGCGCCGCGAAGAACTTGGTCTTAAAGTCTTCCGAATAATTGTCGCCCAGATCGTAGAGCTCGCAATACGCCTTCTGGTACGTATAGTCACCGTCAATCTCCTGATGAAACAGCGTGTCTGTCACAAATTTGTAATTCCTGAGCGCATTTGCGATCATATCGCCGGCCATGACTTTCTTAACATCCTCTGCCTGAATCTGGAACATAGTACCCTCCTTTTATTCCCTTATTATCATGATCACCAAAAGCTTTATCTACTGAGGTGAACAAGATTCGACACCCGGAACTCCGCCGGATTCTCAATGCCAGTCTGTTACCTCCACCCTACCATACTTCCGCGTCATTTTCCACCAACGAAACAAGCGCTCATGGCCATTATGACCACGGGCCTTACGTATGTCATGGAGCGTTTAGGTTGTTCGCAAAGGCTTGCCAGGCGGGGCGATATGGCATCCGCGTCTCGGACAAAGAAGTGTAAAGGGCGTGTGAAATCTTCTTCACACGCCCTTTTCATCATCCCCTTATTATTCAGACAAATTCACGCCGCACTCCGCCAGCTTTTCTTTGTACTGATCGATGCTTACTCCAACGACAGGCTTTGTCAGGATTTTGCCTTCGCTGTCCACAAAATAAGTGGTAGGCAAAGCTTTATGAGGCATCAAAGGATACATTTCCTTCACAAGTGCCACATTTGTATAGGTGACGCCTTTCTCATTGAGGATCCTCTTGGCCTCCTCGGCCTCGGTATCCGCATCCTCACAGATTCCGATCACCTGGCATCCCTGTGCCGCAAGCTCTGCATTCAGCTTCTCCAGTTCGGGAAGCTCTTCTATACAATGCGGGCACCATGTAGCCCAGAAGTTGATCATTGTCACCTTTTTGCCGCGGAAAAGATCTTCGCTCTTAACTGAATTCCCATCCAGATCCGTCGTCTCAAAGCTCACCGTGTTTCCTACGGAATCGTCTCCGGAAGAATACCCGGAGCCTTCTCCGAAGATCATCTCCATAAGGGCTTCCATCGGATCCACCTCGCCAGCAGTATTGGCTTTACCGTTGGTGATTCCCTTGGTGATATCCTTGGCATTTTCCTTAGCCATTTCCTGGGTATTGACTGCCGTGATACCGACGTTAATGTTCGGAACCTGTTTTGCGCAAGCTGCGCTGCCAAAACCTGCCACCGCAGAAACACACATAAGCGCTGCTGCACCGAGTGAAAGCAGCTGTTTTCTTACATTCATCTTTTTCATTATATAATCCTCTTTCTTAGTGTTCATATCATCTTGGTTACCGCTGATGCCTTGTTCATCAGTTTCATTTCTTTGCGGCATCTACATGAATATACGAACATATAAGAGGATTTCAACGCTGCTCGCCTTAATTCTTTTTGTTAGGGGCGATTGCGCTGCGCTAATTGATGGGATTTACAATAAGTCAATTAACCAAACACCACCGGGCAATTACCTTTGCTTGGCAAGAGACTTCAGAAGCGCGGTGCAGCCCTGAAGAACATCGTCCCAAGTAGCGTCAAAATTATCCGTGTACCAGGGATCCGCCACTTCCTGCCCGGTTCTGCCGCAATGGTCCAGAAGGAGCGATATTTTGCCATCCGGATCGCCGCCGTAAATCCGCTTCATATTGTAGACATTCGCATAGTCCATCCCGATCAGATAGTCGTAGTACTTGTAGTCCTCGCGAGTCGTCCTTCGGGCGCGCTTGCCACCGGGGTCAATACCGTGCTCCTTGAGCTTCTTACGCGCAGGCGGATAGACCGGGTTGCCCCTCCCGCCCCAGATCTCTTCAGTACTTGTGGCAGCGGAAGCGATCTCGAACTCGTCCTCGAGACCGGCCTTCTTTACAAGGTCTTTCATTACAAATTCGGCCATTGGTGAACGGCAGATGTTGCCGTGGCAAATAAAAAGCACTTTAATCATATTGGTTTTCCTTCCTGTAAGGGCACGATTTGCCGCGTTTTGCCGCACTTTGCGCAGCCGGTTTTCAGGCACATACTATCCAAAATTATAGGCCGAAATGGCAAATCGTGGCAAAACGAGGCAAATTGAGGACGTCAAAAGTAGTAAAATCGTAGTAGAAATCGGGGTGTTTTACTACTCATGGTTCTGTTTAGTAATGCTAAACCCAAAGTCACTCGTGGGTACTCCATCTGGCAGCATTGGATTAAAGGTCATGCTCTATGCAATATTCCTGAATCCTTTTGTTTCTTTTGTCCAAAAAGATATGTTCCCTGACGAGGAACCTGAAGTAGTCTTCTACCGTTTCTGGCAGTCCATTTTTCTTGAAGGATGCGTCTCCCATCCATATATCGACCGAAGAGTAATCATCCGAAACGCAGTCCTGCATAAAGAAAAAATCCACATAGCCTTTGAAGTCCACAAACAGATCATAAAAGGCTTTATCGCTTTCGATTACCTTTGAAAGAGGACTCTCCTCACCGGCGTAATGTCTGCGGATGCACTCGAGCGTAAGGTCCCAGCGGTCAGCAATGCGTAAATTAGTTCCCTTTCTCTGGTTCATGCTGTTCACATGGACTGGAAAGATGACCATGCTGCCGATTGTATATGACCTGTGCAACAGATGTTCAATATACACATCAAAATCACTGTACCGCTCTCTCACCTGGTCGATCATCTTTTTATTTTTCAAATGGGTCATTTCTACTATGATTGTGTCACTTGAAAACCAGAAGTCTTTCCATTTCAGAGCATAAGGAGCTCTCCCTGATTGAAGTTCCATCACCTCGCCGTTGGGAAGTTCCTTGCTCCACAGGATCCTGTGATACGCATTAAGCGTCGGGCTATAGGCATCGGGATCCTTGCCTCTTGCATCTGACCTGAAATCGAAAGTAATATCGATCATACCCTTAACCGTTTTCCTTCTTTTATATTTTGTATCTTACATAAAGATCCGAATATCTAACCTCATCAAAGACGTCTTTTCTCTTAACAGGAATTCCTATTTCGTACTCAATCCCATCAAGATTAGCACAATAAGAAACACTTATACCGTCTTTTCGAGCTTCTCTAGAGATATAATCACGCACCATTTTACCTCCTGGGGTGCACTCAAATAACATTGTATTTGTAAAAAATCCCTTCTTTGAGATTATTTTTATACAAAATTTCGAACCCATAACATAACCATCTAAATTATACTTTGAGAAAACTAATTCCGTTTCAAACTCCCGTTGGACTGGGCTTGCTTGCCAGAAGCAACACATAATCGTGCCACTTAACTCGCCATTACGTGCTCTAAACTGAATTTCAGCTTTTACATTTTCATATATTTTCTTTACAGCATAATTATCCCAATATTCTTTTCCAGGCTTAGGAACCGAACTAGCAAGATCCTTCATTTCGTCAGCAAAACTCATATTCCAGTATCTCCATGTGACGGATTTATATTACTCTCTTATCGATATTCATCTGTTGTAGCTCTTTTTTTATGCTTCAAGTCTATCACTATTATTTCTATCCTACTACAATCAAAAAAGCGCCCACCGCCATTATGGCGATGAGCGCTGCTCCCCCTTTTCAGACCACTCTGAACATCTTTCTGCTCTGTTTTTCCTTTCCTTCCTTCACTCCATTCAACTTCTCCTGCTCTCTTCGTGCTGACTCGACTTCCTCCATCCTGGCCATCTCCGCTGCCGCATCCTCCATCCCTAAATGAGTGTAGACGTTCATCGTGACGCCGATGTCGCTGTGCCCCATCAGGTACTGAAGCGTTTTCGGGTTCATCCCTGCTTTCGCCTGGTTACTGCAATAGGTGTGGCGGCAGATGTGCGGAGTGATGTTCGGCAGCTGCTCCCGGTAGATCTCGTTATAACGGCTGACCGCATGGTTGAACCGGTGCTCCCAGTGCATCGCCACTTCCGGCATGCCGTTCTTGTCTAGGTACAGAAACCCTGTATAGCCGCCAACCATCTTCTCTACTCGAGGAGCTTCCCGGTCCTCCAGAATCGCCTGAAAGCAGCGGAATACTTCCTCTGTCATGGGCAGTTTCCTTGTGCCTGCATTCGTCTTGGTAGACTCGATCATGTACTCCATTTTGGTGGTCCGCTGCAACTGCTTGTTGATGTCGATGATCCGTTTCTCCATGTCGAGATCGTGGATGGTCAATCCGCAGAACTCGGAGATTCGCATTCCTGTGTGGAACAAAATATAGAATGCCTCGTAGTATCTGCAGTAGTTGTTGTCATCGTGCACGAACTTCAGGAACTTGCGCATCTGGTCTTTGGTGATGGCCTCCCTTGTCACGCTGTCGTTGATCACCACCCCGGCAAGCTGGAACCCGAATGGGTTCTTCTGCAGGTAGTCGTCATCGACTGCCATCTGGAAGGCAGGACGGAGCACGCCTCTCACTGTTTTGACGCTGCTGTATCCCTTTCCATCAGCCTGCATCTTGATCAGAAACAGCTTCGCGTCCGAGGTCTTCACATCCCCGATACGCTTCCCGCTAAAATCCTCCTTCTCCAGAAGATTCAACACGAATCTGTAGTTTGTAAGCGTGCTGGGCTTTGCTCCGGTCCTGGTATCCAGGTATCTCTTCACCAGCTCCATCACTGTCATGTTCTTCATCGAGGGATCCATCTGTGAGTCGAGGTCGTATCCGATCTTCTTCTCCATTTCCCTCAGCGAGAGGCAGGGCTTTTTCCCTTGCGGCAGCTTATCCGTCGGCTCCAATCGCCAGCTGTATACAAACTTCGCCTTGCCGTTCACATGGTACTTGAACTGGTACAGGCCGTCTTCCCTGACCGACTCTCCGACCCTCAGAACTCTATGTTTTGAATCTCTTCTTTTAGGAAACGCGTGCTTTGCCATTCTTTAATCCCTCCATAATCTCCGGGTGATCCTCCATGTACTCCTCAAACTCGTCGCGAATGATGATCTTCCGCGTTTTGAAGAATGCCACGAAAGGAAGCTCCTCTTCACCCTCAAGCAGCTTCTTAAACTTCCTGCGGCTGAGGTCGTAGAAAACGATCGCTTCTTCCGGGTTAAATATACTCTTGTCTTCCAATTGTGCCCTTTTCAATTCTTCTCCTTTGGTACCCGGCATGATCGGGGTTTTCTTCAGGTACGCCTCAAACTCGGCTCGGATGATCAGGTAGCGGTTGCCGTTGTAGGCTGAGAATGTACCGAGGTGGTCTTCCGCAAGCCTTCTCATCCTCTTGATACCGATGCCGAAATAATCGGCCGCTTCCTTGATGGTCAGCGAGTACTTTTCACTTGGTGCTAATTTCTGGTTCATAGTGATGCCTCCTTTTATTTTGGTATGCTATACATCACTCTGAACCGTACTAATAGCAACAACTATTTGGCAGACGAACGATAATTATATCGCTGATGCCCGCTGTAGAAACGCCTCAAACCGATCGCGGATAATCAGGTACCGGTTGCCGCTATAAACTGCGAAGTCTCCAAGGTTGTCCTCCGCGAGTCTGCGCATCTTCTTAGTGCCGATGCTGAAATAATCGGCTGCCTCCTTAATGGAAAGCGAGTACTTCTCGCTGACGGGTATTTTCTTTTCTTCCATGATATGTAGTCCTCCTTCTACTATTACTCCCCCACCTGAACGGGATTTTTCCGGAACTTTTCTAACCTATCTCCGACAAAAATGAGGTCGAATTCCAAATCGGAGGCAAAAAAATACGGCCTGCATATTGCAGACCGCTATTCTGGTTAAATCACTGTTCAATTGTAGGTTTTTCAGATTCTTTGGGGCTCTGATTATTATGATTGGATTCCTCTTTGAGCGCTCCGTCAATGCTGTCTATGATCTTTTTCAGATCACCAATAATCGGTTCCAGGGCTCTTCTGACCACAATCAGCATCTCGTGCTCGTCTGAATAGACTGGGTGGTCTTCCACAAGGGTAACAACTGTCTGAACTGCCTGTAAATCCTCACAGATAAATTTGAGCTGTTGATTGCTGTCGTAAATTCCTATTTTATTCATGTCGCCTCCCTAAGATGATAGAACTTGTTACATCACATTATAACGCAGGGCAGAGGACCCTATTCCCCCCACAGCGGTGAGAAACATATGCTCATCGGTGCACTACTGTACATAACTAAAATGATGAATGGTCTGAGAATGCAAGATAAACAGTAATTTGATCCGGTGGAATCCTCACCAATACTCTTGATCGGCAGTAAATCCCTCCACATGGATTACCTTTTTTTTGTGAAATGACTGTGATAAAGTCTTTATAGCATTAAAACACTTGCTGTGTAGTAATAATATGAGAACTTATAAATGGACCTATTGGCGTTTATCTTTGAAATAAAGAGGCTTACTAATGTTTTATCTACTTATTGCTTTGTGTTTACTCATTTTCTTACTTTATGTAAAAGGTAATAAAAATAAAACAGATAATCGAAATTCTTATAGAGAAACAACTACAATTGCTAAAAACGAAAAACAAAGTGATTGTTTTACAGAATCAGCAACCCCGCTCCAAAGCAACGTGGACGTTCCCGAAAAATGGGAAGATGGGCCATTTGAAATTATCACCTACGAAGAACATGAAGGTTGCTTTGAGGCTGACAAGCTTCAAAAAATGTACGCGTATCTCAGTACAAAAGGCGCTGTTTCAACATATATACCAGTGTATGTTGACCAAGCTGCGTCAAAAATACTCATTTCCGTCGACAGATACAATCGTTATATAGATACATTCAACCAATGTACAATCCTACTACGAGAAGCTAATGGAATAAAGAAATTTGAAGTAAGTCTCTCTGGAATTAGAGTCGAAAAAGATATAATCGGTAATAATGAACATAGTTCATACTCTTCTACCATAGCTAAAAATGATCCAGATCCCGCAGAAAGAAACAGCCTTACAGAAGAAGGCCCATCAAATCTCTTTAAGAAAGCTAATAAGCTAATAATCAATCCCCATAAAGAAGAAGTTCTTCTGCCGTTAGCCTATAAAATTATAGGTGATAACCCCGACCAAGACACCTGGCTAGAAGAATGGAAGCAGCTTATAGATTATGCTTTACCTAACACGGAAGTGGATACGCCAGATAATTATGAATGGGCAGACGCGCTTGGTTATTCTATAAAGCACAAACTAAATCACCAAGAACAATATGACGTTTGTGAAGCTTTGTTGCACTACCCTGGAAAGCTCACTGAGCTTCAACAGTGTTGGGTTCTCGAAGTACTCAAATGGTTATTTCATGATTCAAACTGGGCATACCGGGACAACTATCTAGATATAGACTATGAATACTTATGCAAAAAAACTAAAACTAAAGAAATATTCATGCAGTGTATTGGAGAGTTTCCTGGACTAAACGCCTTTCTTGCGGTTTACGCTTTACGAAAATGTGACATCAATAGTTTACATGATTTACTTTCAGCTTATCTATTACTTGATCAAAACGCGAGAATTGAATTCTTTTCTCAAATGAACCGAGCACTTGATGGCGCTATCGATCTTATTCTTAGCCATAGTGTTGCAGAGCTTTCTGCAGCAAAGGAAGAATTTGCATTAATTGACAATCAGCGAACGATTGAAATAGAAACTGGTCATCCTTTTTATCAGATCGAAAGCTGTTTGAAGTATGGAATATTAACTAAAATAGCTCTCCAAGAAATTGAATGTGGAATCATCTGGAAAAACGAAGAGGAAATGCTAAAGGAAAACGATATGTGGGTTTCCTTCATATATCCTAATGGTAAACATGGCGATATTGATATGGCAATAGCTACAGCTTACGGAAAAGAGATAAAGAACGAAAATGGATTAATACATAGTGTGCTTTTTGAGAGTAAAGATTTCAAATACGTAGAATTGATTGCAAATCAAATAATATACTTTAATCGACCTGAGCAGTATCCAAAGCTGGTAGCTAATAACAGAAGGGCATATCGTCTTTTATCAAAGTATAACAATTATCAATACTTAAGAGAATTGTATTATGACAGCAACGGTCTGTTTAACAAATCTAGCTTACGTGATAAAGCCGGAAATGTTTACAGATCCGCAACAAAGAGGACTACTGTTGAGGAACGCAATAGAATATATTCCGAACTTATTAAAAAAGGTGAAGCTACTTCTGGCTGGAAATCAGAGCAACAAGTATATGCGCTTGTTTCACAGAGATACCCTGATGCAGTGTTTCAATACCACACTGGCTGGTTAGGCATGCAGTCACTAGATATTTTTATTCCTAGTCTTTCGGTTGGTATCGAGTATCAAGGGCAACAACACTACGAAGCTATTGATTATTTTGGCGGAATTGAGAAGTTTGAAGCACAAGTAGCGGCAGATACAAAGAAACGACAATTGTGTGAGGAAAATGGAGTAAAGCTTATATACTGGAAGTATACTGAGCCAATAACTGTTGAAATGCTAAATTCTAAAATGAGGATTGTGAAATGTTGACTAACACGAGAATTCTCAAGCATGCATAACGCCAAAGCCAAAAGCCTGTGAGCCGTATCATGCCGATACAGCCCACAGGCTTTCTCCCTCTTAAATCTTCCCCGTCTTGCTGAGCTGGATCCATCCGGCTCCGCTCTTGAGCCTTCCCCAGTCACCCTTTACCTCAACGATAGTGAAAATGCCGACTGGACACTTCCTCTCAGCTTTACCGTAGCTGGTCGCTGGGCCTTTCCGGATCTCCATCGACCTCGTCACCCGGACGAGGAAAGGTACCTTCACTCCGGCTGCTCGATAAACTTCCTTCCCGTTCCAGTCGAACACGCCGTAGGCGCTCCCGGCTTTATCCGCTGCAGCCTTCGCATTGGCCAGAATGCTGTAAGCGCCGATCTGGGAGTTCACGTTGCCCCAGGACTTCCTGACTCGGTAGAGCCGAGCAGGCTTTCCATCGTAAGGGACATCAAAAGTCCAGGTGCTTCCGCCCTGTCTCACCGTGAGCTTTCCGCCGGAAGCTGTCATGATGATGTCCATGTTCTGCATCAGGACCTTCACCCCCTGCTCGATCAGGCGTCTCGCGCCGTATGCCGTAAAGACGGTTGTGCCAGGGCCCTTGGACTCAATGTTAGTCTCATAGGCAATAACGCATCCCGCCTTTCTCGCGGCCTCGGCGTTGCTCATGGAGCAGCTGTTTCCATGGTGCGGGACCTTCAGAATGAGGATCTTTCCGCCAAAGTAAGCGATCGCTTCCTTCAGTGCGTTCGGTCCGTCGCCGGTCGTGAGGAACCTCAGCTTCGGAAAATAACAGCACAGAGAGCCATCATTGGTAAAGGCCCAGGCATTCCCGTCATCATACTCCGTGAAGTGTGTGGGCTGCTTGCGCCATACTTTGAACTCGATGTCCCCCAGCGTGACGTTCCTGCCTTTGGCAAGATAGTCGATCTTCGCGCCTCTCCCCCGCGCCTGACTGATGCAGGTATTAAGGTTACCCACGTCGTCCTTCACGGACCTGCCATTGGCACTGCTCCCGATTCCGTGCTTGATGGTATCCGGATCATAGCAGAAAAATGTCCGGATATTAAAATAGCTGTCCGCCATGATCACTCTCAGGCCCTTGTAATGGTCGTAGTGAGGATGGGACAGCATCAGGTGCAGATCCTTGTATTTATGTTTCTTAAGATAACTGACGAGAGCCGTTGTCGGCGCCCCTCCGTCAAATCCATCGATTACGAGGGTCTGTCCGGTATCGCTGTGGATCACACAGCCGTCCCCATGCCTCTCATCGCTTCTGCTCGTTTTGAATCCAGGAATAAAAATTGTGGTAGCCATACTCTCCCCCTTAAATCTTTTTGATCTCAGAGAGCTTCACCCAGCCGGCGCCGCTCTTGAGTCTTCCGTAGCCGCCACGCTCCTCTACGATCGTATAGATCCCCACAGGGCATTTACGAACCGTAGCAGAAGTAGCTGCCGCACTCTTCTTGATATCGATCCGCTTACTCACTCGAACCAGGTACGGCAGCTTGCTAACCGGCTCCGTCTCCTGTTTCTCCTCCGCGGGCATGGATCCGGAATCGTACTGTGTGAGATGCCACTCTTCGATGATGGCGCAGAGCTTATCGACATAAGTCGTGCTGGTGGCGTATCCGCCGTTCTTTATGATCTGCGCAGCTTTCCGGTAGTCCGTACAGCCTTTCAGGCCTTCATACCGAAGCGCACTCCCTTTCCTGGCACCTGTCAGGTAAGCAGAGTGGTCCGCAATAGAATCCTCGATGCACGGATACCGTCTGAACTCAGCTGATACCGTCTCCGTCCCCCAGCTTCTCTGCTCTTTGGTGCTCTTCGTGTATACGCTCTTTCCATCCCAGACAGATCCCGGCCAGCTATTGCCAGAAATGGACTTTTTCATCCCGAAGCAATTGTTGGCCTTCAGCGCCAGCTCACTCTTGCCATAGCCGGACTCCAGGATGAACTGTGCGAGAGATACCGACGCGAGCACGCCGCTCTTCTTCTGATCTGCTGTAAAGAGTGGGCCGACCTTCCTCACCACTTCCGCGTTAGAGAGGTCTTTCAGCTCAGATGCCTGCGTGCTTGTACCGGAAGCCTTCTTCTCTCCATAGGAAGCTCTGAGCGCTTTCTCCGTGGCGGCATCGAAGACTCCGTTTGTCTCCAGTCCGGCGTCCTTCTTGAATGCCTGAAGCGCTGCCAGCGTGTCGTTTCCAAAGCTCCCGTCCACACCGCAGTCACCGCAGGAATAGCCGCAGGCGATGAGCATCCGCTGCAGCTCCTCCACCTCTGCTCCGCGGTCACCAACTGTAAGCCCGAACACTGCTGTTCCGCCAAGCTCTGCCGTTACCTTCTTCGCAAGATCTCCCAACCGGGAATACAGCCAGTCGCCCGGACAGCTTTTATTGGCAAACCACCTGTGGACTGTGATAACCATCTCGTCGGATTTCGGAGAGTAGTTCAGGGTCTTATTCTTATCGCCAAACCACAGGAGCTTCTTCTTGCCGTTCCTCCGGCAGATATCCACGCAGAGCCTGATGAGCGTCTGGTAGACGGCATCATTCATCCGGTAAGGGCTGTAGGTGTCCGAAGCGCACTCAATCGTCACTGCTCTCTGGTCGTTGGCCTTGGAGGATGTACACCAGGAACGGTTCTTCTCCTCCACATACATCCCAACCCTGCCGTCCCGGTCGATGCCATAGTTACTGGATGCCTTGTAAGAACTCTTTGCAAAGATATTTCCAAGACTCTCGGCAGAGACCTGCCCCACCACACAGTGGGGCGAGATCCTATCAATACTGTGTGTCCGCTGTCCGGAGTGGTTCGGACTGAGTTTTGTGTAAACCACCATCTTACTGTTCGTATAAGCCATTACTCTCCCTCCTTCTCAGCCCTGTCATGGAGCTGCTCCAATACGTCCTTGAGTTTCTCCGGGATAGGGAGTCCCAGATGGCCCGCGTTTTCAAGAACACTCAACCCTTCATTAGCCAAATAAAAGAAGGTAATAGCAGTGCGCAGGACGCTTCCTGTGCCGATCACATTGGCGTCAAGGACATGCCCGATTCCGACCAGCATGAAGATGATCACTTTCCGGCAGATCCCGCGGAAGCCAACGCTGCTGTTGAGCGTTTTATCATTGATCGCACACATGATGCCTGTGACATAATCGAGCACTACGAATACCAGCAGTGCGTACAGAAGACCGTCACATCCACCAAGAAAATACCCCAGCCATCCTCCGAGAGCCGTAATGATCAGTTGAATAAGGTTCCAGAATTCTTTCATGTCGTTCCTCCTTTGCATGAAAATAGGCACCCCGGAGGATGCCTGTGATTATGAAAACTGTATTGTAAAATTACATGAGAGTGTGACCGGCGTATTGTTCGTTATAACTTCGCCCTTATAGGTCGTCCACTTGGTGCTGTTTGAGATCTTTATCCTGACGTTTCCTGTTCCTTTCTGCAGAACACATACCGGACTGAAATCCGTGATATCAATGCCGCTGTACTTTCCTCCCGCGCTCTGGGCTTTGGTCCATGCATATCCATCCACGGTGCGGATCGTGATCGCGCCTGTCGTGACCGTTGCGGCGGCTGCGGTAATAATCCTTCCCAGCGGCAAGGACATCACGATGTCCTGTGAGTTACTGGTCATATACGCTGCCGCAATGACAACATTCCCTGTTACCAGCGACTCTCCCGCTTTGATAGTCCCGTTTGAAAGATCCGTCAGTGTGGGGATCTTGGCATTTAGTTTCCCGTTGTCCGCATACAGAAATCTGTTATCGGCAAAGGAAGATGGCGTATCGGCACCGATCACAGGAACCTGCGCGATCAGTTTCCCATCCTGTGCGCAAAGATACAGGCCATCACCGAAGCTGGTCAGCGTCTGCGCCCCGATTGTGATGATGTCGCGGATGTTCACCTGTACTCCATTCCCTGTCACAAAGAAAACATCATCTCTGAACAGGGCCTTAAAAGCGCAGTCCAGATAGTTCTCCATTGTGGCCTTGTGACCAAACGCCACACCTTTGCCTCCGTGAAGGAAATGCATCAGATAGGTGGCTGTGGAAATGTAATCAGTAAATGAGACCGTGCAGAACTGGTCCGTGATCTCATACATCACGTCATAGGAAAACTCTGTATCGAGATCATTATTCCCGCAGGTGTTCACTCCCGGCTCGATCGTGGCTTCGCTTCCGTAGACTACTGCATCTGTTTTCTTGTACTTCACCGTCACTGTGATCGAGTTCTTTCCGTTGCAGGTCGAAAAACTCACCGCGGTTGTACTCTTGAAGTAAGTGCCGTCATTATCCACTGTTCCATCCGCCAGGCACCTCTCACTGACACAAGTTGTGAACTTGGGAGCTGCATAAGGCACAAAGGTCACCGTAGCGCTCTTACTTGCAGTTCTTCCTCTTGAATCAGTGACCGTAACTGTACAGGTCAGCGATCCGCTCTGTGTTACAGGGTCGATCAGAGGAAGGTTGGATGCAGAATAGTTCTGTGAAACAGACTGATTTCCCACCTGCAGCTTGATGGTCTTGATCGTTGAGCTGTAGGCACCAGCGGTTGTGATGGCAGATACCCTGACGCCGCTCTTATGCTGGATGAACATACTCCAGGCTGAGGGGACCGGCGTATCCGTTTTATCCGCCAGCGTAATGCTCGTGAGCGTCGGGACTACACTGGACGGCACAGAAACGGTCAGCTTCACCGTAAAGCTCGAATAGACCTGTCCTCCGTAAAGGACCTGACATGTCACGTTCGCCTGCCCGGTTGCCGCATTCGGCAGGGCGTTGCACCAGGAGATCGGGATCGCGTACTCGAGCGTCTTTGTTGTCGATGTAGCGCTGCCTGAATATGTTCCAAGCGTAAAAGTTGCCTTGTACGTCGCGTCCGTGCCGGAAGTGGTGAACACTACCCTTGACTTGGTGGTGCCGTCCATCACGCCGCCAGAGGTCGTTGCCGCGGTCGGCGCCTTCTCGATCTCATAAAAAGAAAACTCCTGATCTAAGAGTTCACTGCCATCAGAGGAATCCGTCAGCTTCAGAGTAAAGAACGGCTTGCTGATGGTCAGCTGCTGACTGGTCATCTTCGTCTTATAAGTCGTGCCCATCCAGGTATCGGTCTTATTCGTCGTCCAGCTGCAGGTCTGCTTGGTCCCGTTCACATAGACGTTGATCGTTCCCTTAACACCCCATAATGTATTGCTCGCTGTAAATACCATCGTCAGCTTAGTTGTGGCTCCCGAGACCGACCCGGTTGCCACAATGGTATTTCCTAATACATCTTTAATCGTCCTCTTCGTAAGGCTCATTCCTTCTCACCTCCAAAGTCCACCTTGAAAACTCCGTCCTCATCCTCTACCGGGATGTACTCCGCAGCCCGCCTTGCCATCAGCTTCATCCCCGCTCTCATCGCATTCATAGTGACACCGTTCGACTGCTGCACCGCTCTCCACTTCACGCCCATGCCGTACTCGGTAGAAATGAAGTCGAAGTATCCACCGTCAGCTGCTGCTCCCACGGAAAGACGGTCCATAGCCTCGATCGCGTTGATGTGCATCTTGTTGTACTGCACATAAGCTATCTCCGATCCGTTCTGCAGGAAGGCCATCTTCTCGTTATCGAGGTTGATGGAATACGGAGACTCATCGCCGTCCTGCTGCTTGCCGATGTTGAGGCCGTTCTCATTGAAGCGGAAATACGTGCTGGTCTCATGCTTGTATTCAAGAAGGGCGTCCTCCTGATCTGAGACTCTCTGGTTAAGCTCCACGACAGAATCGCTGAGCGCTTCATCCGTCTGGGCAATGCTCTCCTGACAGTCCTGGATGCCGGCGGCCAACGTCCCTGTGACCGTGCTGATGGAAATCTCGATCTCGTCAGCTTTCTGAGAGACGGCACTCTCCGCATAGGTCCTAACCCGCTCCTCCGCATCCACGACTTCCTCCCTTGCCTTCTCAGCAAGCTTCCGTGAGGCATTGTCGAGCGGCTGGAAGGCTCCGTCCACAAAGGCGTAAAGCCTGTCGGACGATGTGAAATATCCGACAGTTGCACTGCTCATTACACCCAGCGGGATATAATACATCCCGTCCTCCTCTGTCGGGACCACTGTAGTCAGCCAGTTCGATGCCGCGATCGTGAAGTGGTTATCCTCCACTTCTCCCTTCAGCCACAGAATCTTGGCAGCGGTGCCGGATTCGATCGTTCCCGTGGTTGAGAAGTTTACATCCGGTATCGCCTCGTAGGTAGTTTTTGCCGTGGCATTCGCGGCGATGTCCGCCGAGGCATACAGAATCGGATAAGCAAGGTCAAACATAAGCGACGCCGCAAGGTTCTTATATCCATCCGCATTTCCGGCAATCAGATGCGCCTTCGTGACCGCTGCCGCTGCCTTGATCGCCGTGTTGTGGAGGACCCTGTCATAATTATTGGAGTTTGGAATTGATGCCGCCCTCCAGTTCGTCCCGTCATAGGTCATATTGATAACGCACCCGGCTCCGAAGTGAGTCGTTACACGGGTTGTGTTCAGATAGACCGGTATGGCGGCTGTCGCAGATCCGTCAGCAAGCGTCAGGGTAAGAGATGCGTTCCCACTGCCTGCGTACGGCAGCTTATAAGCGATCGTCTTTCCGGCATAGAGAGCGGCGTCCGTCGATACACCTTTCCAGCTTCCGGTAGCCGCTGTCTGTGTGCCTACGATATACTCGACGCTCTGGGCAAGGGCTGAGCTCGCTGTGCCTTCCGCCGCCACTGCCTTGTTGTAGGCAGCCTTGGCGGCTTCATAGGAGCTGGAGAGTGACACATCGCTGTAGGAAAAGGAAGCGTCCGTGAACACTGTAAGGTCTGTAAAATACAGGCTGTTGGTGCTCCCGGATGTATAGGAGGGCTCTGTCTTTACCCAGCTCCCTCCCGGCGGATTCGCAGTAGGTTTTGAGGGCATAGAGGAAGTAGAGCTCTGCAGGAGATAGTATCTTGTAACGCTCTGAACGTCCCTTATGGTCGCGAGCGTGATCTCTGCTTTTGCTTTTACTGCCATTTTTATCCCTCCAGCTGTGCGATGTAGGTTGCCTTATTGGTTACATCTCCGGAACTGATGTTGAGCGTGGGACCTGTGGTGGAAAGAGCTGTTGTGGATCCGTCTTTATACCACTTGATCGTTCCCAGCGCTGCGATCTGCGTAGCATTCAGCTCCGTTCCCGCTTTGTATACATGGGCTGTCAGCGTTGTCACTACTGCCGTGTTCTTGAAAATCGTGCCGTTGGAGCTCGTCACCGTCATGGTGATAGCGTCTGCTCCGGGATCTCCCTGGTCACCTTTCCCGCCCTTAATGTTGTTGACATACACCCACTTAGCCGCGGAAGCTGCACCCGCCACCGTACAGCGGTAGGTGTTGTAGGTACTGGTATTCAGGTACATGTCACCGACATTTGCCGCCGTGATGCCGGAGCCCGAGAAGACCGTTGCTGTTGTACTCGTTCCTGTGATTTTGGTACCCGTGTACCAGATTGCCCCGGGGCCAATATCACCTGTCTGTCCCTTGATATTTCCGACATAGACCCACTTTGCAGCAGACGCTGCTCCTCCTACCGTACAGCGGTAGGTATTCATGGTATCGGTATTCAGGTACATATCACCAACCTGGGCATTTGAGATACCAGAGCCCGAGAATGCCGTAGCAGTCGTACTTGTACCCGTGATCTTGTTACCGGAATACCACTGGGCGCTGCTGCCGGCCGCGCCTGTCTGCCCCTTAAAGGAGATCTGGAAGGTGAACAGCTTATGAATTACGATGTTTCCGCCATCAAGGGATACCGGGATGTCCACCGTTCCGCCCTGCGTCACGGAAGTCGATACGCTGATGGTGATGGTTGGCTGCGTAGCGTCAGTATCCACGGAAGTCGTAACTCCTGACGGTGCCACGATCGCGGAGTTATCGACGGTCGCCGGGACCTGGCCGCTGCCGCACATGGCGACAACCGTCGTGGTCGTACTTCCCGCCAGCGCCGCAACAGTGCTTCCGGCAAAGGTAAATGAATCGTTCGTCAGTATGACGGAATAGCCGTCTGTAAGGTCGACGATACTGATCTGGTCTGAACTTTTAATAGCCATTTGAATTCTCCTTTTATTCAATGATCATGCTGCAGCGGAAAGTGACCTTCACGTCCACGTCCTCCGCACTGAGCGCAAAAACAAATCCGCCATCAGACAGTCTCCTGTCATCAGCGGATATAACGCCATATCGGTCCTCATCCATCCGGAGCCACTCCCACTCAAGCCTTGCTGTGTTTCCGAACACAGCCCTGAGCTGCTCTCCTGTCGTGATTCTCTGGCTTCCGTAATAGATCGTCACGGTAAGGACCGTAGCCACCCCCGTGTTCTTGAACACGGTACCTTTACTGGAATCAATCCTGAGGAGCACTGCCGCTTCTCCGTCAGCCCCCACTGCGCCGGAAAGACAGGTCGGTGAGGACGTCTTTTTATTTCCGCTGGCATAGGTCGTGACGGTCTTCTGCCACATGTACATGCCGTCTACCCACTCCGGCGCTTCAAGGCTCCATCCCGGATCATCGTCAGAAGGCGGCACTGTCTCCGAGTTATTAAGGGCATAAAAAACAGCCACATCCGTGACTGTGCCCTGTACCTGTGTGCTGATCTGCGAGACAGTCCTTGTAACCCCCTCAGCTGTCTCCTCGACTGTATTAACCCTTGCCGTGAGCGCCTGTACGGTCGATCCGTCCGCCTTACTCTCAAGAGATGTCTGCACATCCCCGATCTCTGTTGTAAGGCCGTTGATGGTCTGTTGCTGAGTAGAATACTGGTCAGACAACTGTGAGATGCTGCTCCCAAGAGGAGTCACTGCCTCCGTGATGTCCGACTGCCAGACCTTTTGGGTGATCTGGCCCTGGACTTCTCGAACCTGCGTCTGCAGCGTCTGCGTAGCCTGCGCGTTCTCCCCGATCTGTGTGTTCATGGTCTCGTAGGTCGCTTCCAGCGTGGTCTCGTTCATCACGACTCTAGATGCATCAACAGAGAGCGTCCCGTCATCAGTAAGCTCCCTAGCTACGGACCGGATGTTCAGCTTGGATCCATCGATTGCGGCATTGTTTGCCACCATACTGTCCACGATGAGTCCATCTGGTACGCCGTCAGCCGTGATGCCATCCGGAGACCAGATGAGTTTCCCCGATGCGTCCCACAGATAGTAATTGAAATTTCCCTGTCCGTCCTTACCGATCTGAACCCTGGGTGTCCCATTCGCGTCCTTGATAAGGATGGTGGCTCCGTCGATGGAAAGAGCTCCGTCCCTGGAGCCGATCTTAATAAAGTCAGTATAGATGGTCGCTGCTGTGACGTTTCCCGCCATGAGGTCATCCATGACCGCCTGTGCGATCGTGGCGTCCTCGATCACGATGTTGTCGCCGGTCAGGTGGATCGCCTGCAAGGTGCCGACTCCGGCATTGCCCGCCAGCAGGCTCTCGATATTGCCGGTCGCCGCCTGCAAAGCTGAGACATTCGCATTCGTGGCATTAAGGTCCGTGATTGCCGCCTTCTCCGCAACCAGGTGCTCAATCTCAGCGTCGGCTGCCTGCAAGGCCGCCACGTTGGCGTTTGTGGCGTTCAGATCGACCACGTCTGCCTTCTGGGCAAGGAGCGTATCGATCTCTCCGACCTGGACATGTAGGGCGCCGATATCCGCGTTCGTTGCCTGCAGCTTATCCGTCACCACATGTTTAAAGGCTGTAAAGTTCTCCGACAGGGAAGTAAGGACTGCTGCCGTTCCCCTGCTCATGGAAGAAGCCAAGGTCAGAAGTGTCGCTCCAAGTGTCAGCCTGGAGTTCTCCGGGTGAAGAAGGTCCAGATAGATCTTCTGGATCACCATGTAATCATCAAGGCCATGAGGCTCCGATACCACCCGGATACTGTCCCCCACTTTGCAGCGTTCGATATCAACATTCAGAAGATGAAGGTCCACCGCTGTGATCGTGATTGTAGTAGACAGAATCCTCTGGCGATTCAATACCTCAGTCCCCTTCCTGAGAAGGTTCTCCGGAAGCTCCACGTCATCGTACTCCACGACCTTGACGATCCTACCGTAGATAGCGATGGCGTCCGGATCTTCGATGTAATCCTTTCCATCGTTCACGCTCTTGATAGTGAGCCTCTCATCCGTCTCCTCATCACGTTTCCCGAGTGGAACGATCACGGTAGCGAGGCTGTCACAGTCTCCTTCTCTCGTCAGGTCGAGGATATTTTCTCCGAACCGGATCACCTGCGAGTTGGTGTGACCGAAATCCTCAATGTAATCGATGTATCGCACTCCTCCTTCATGCCTGATCCTGACATAACCTCCCAGCCGGTTGATGAGCCGGTCCTCGATGGTCTTCCAGGTGTTTTCGTAAGTACTATAGCGGTACAGGCTGTCATTGCTGTCCGTGACAGTCACCTGTCCGACTGTAAACCGCTTTCTCTCATCCACATCCGCGTTGTGCTTAGTGATAAGATCTGTAAAGTAATCCTTCACACTGATGTCATGGTACTCGTGATAGCGCTGAATGCTGTCGAGAAGGTAGGAAAGCTCTCCCTCGCACTCGATCGTACGGTTCCCGTAAAAATCAAATCCGTCAGAGAGGACCCTGCCGGTGTACAGCCAGTCCTCATCCTGATAGACAGATAGCTCTGAATACATCTTCCGGAGCTGATCAATATCCGGATGCGTCGCTGGGATCGTGAATTTTAACGTCCCCGTTTTATTGACCTCCAGATCCAGAGTCATGTCTGTCAGGCCCCTCTCCGGGATGCGGGGATCATAAAAGAGCTCCCCGTCAAGATAGATCAGATACATTACAGACACCCCCTCCGGAAAGTAAACGTGATGGATGATGCACCTGTCACATGGACCTCATTTTCAAAAGGCGCAAGGACAAGTCCCGGAACTGTCTGCTCACCCTGGGCAAGGTCATAGGACTTACATCCGATAAAGAGCTGACAGGCATTTGGTGCATTCACAGTAGGCACAGCCGGCATCCGCAGATTCTCCACTGTCCCGCTCCCTTGAAGCGTTACCTCATACACTTCAGACTCATACCGGTAAGGCTCCGCGTCTACTGTGACCGTCATAGTCCCGGCAGTAGCGATCCTCTTGGGATCAGTGATAGAGCATCTCCCGACATAGTAATGGCCGGGATCCTCGTCGAAGGTGACGTGGACTACCCGGCCGTGAAACTTATTGAATATATGAAAGCAGGTCTCTACCCACTTTTCCCTGTTTGTCTGTGCGGCAAGCTCCAGCTTAATCTCCCGGTTGCCGTAGGTAACATCCCCGGTCAGTACTTCCGACAGGTCAAGCCTGCCGCTCCTGCCAGGGACCTCCAGAAGCACTGTGTTCGGCTCCGGCATCCCTACGCAGTCGCTGTTCGTGATAATGGCGCCCCAGTCGCGGAGGGTGTGCTCGTCACCGATCAGTGCGCCTGTAAATATACTCTTCATCGATTCCCACGCCCTCCTCTCATGGAATATTTGGCAAGCCCGGCATCAATCGCCGGAAGAAGGTGCCCCACAAGGGTGCCGTCCTCCAGGTAGATTCCACGGCTTGAGTTGTCAGCGATGATAGCCAGGTACTTCTCGATCCAGGCAACGTTCAGTCTCTCATCAAGCATGGCTGAGAGCTGATCATAGAATCCCTTCAGTGGAAGGATCGCTTCTGCGCCGGCTTCGCCACCTGCCATGATGGAGGATCCATTGATTCCGAACATGGTGGGCTTGGTCATGATACCGCCTTCCTTATACCAGCTCACAGAGAAGTGTGGCGTCGACGGTGGCATAAGGGAGAAATGCCCCCAGATGCTTACGTGCGGGAGTTTTAAGTGCGGCAGCGACCAGGAGAAGTTGAAGAAGGACCGCATCTTGTCGATGGCGGTTTTCACCATATCCCTTGCCTTCTGCACCGGATTTACGATCGCTGTTTTGATCGCGTTCCAGGTGGAAGTAGCCTTGCTCTTGATCCCGTTAAACACGTTTGCTGTCGTAGACTTGATCGCATTCCATACATTACTGATCGTACTCTTGATCGCATTAATGATGGTTGTGATCGTCGTCTTGATGTTGCTCCATACACTGCTGGCAGTATTTTTGATACTACTCAGTGTGGAGCTGATGAACTCCCTAATGGCATTCCACACATTTGTGATGGTGTTCCTGATGGCCGTGATCACAGACGAGACTGTTGCCTTAATGGCATTCCAGATGTTTGTGAAGGTCTGGCTGATCGCGGTAAGCACTGTACTTACCGTAATTTTGATGCCTTCCATCACGCCGGTAAAGAACAGGACCAGTGCATCCCAGAGCCCAGTGAAGAACTCCTTGATGGCCGTCCACGCCTCATTCCATGTGGTACCAAACCAGGAAAGGATCACCTCCGCGATGCCCTTGATCGTGTTAAGAGCGATCTCGAACAGTCCCTTCATACCCTCCCAGATGGAAGAAAAGATCTCGCTTACGCCCTGCCATACCAGCGTCCAGTTGCCCGTGAACAGGCCGCTGAAGATGTCAAAGATCCCGGTGATCACACCCAGGATCATCTGCAGCTGCGTCGCGATGGCGTTAAAGGCGCCGATGAACACAGGACCGAGGAACTGGCAGAGGCCGTCCCAGACAGTCCGGATAAAGGCCGCAATGTCGGAAAAGCTAAATCCCAAGGCATTTAGCCGTTCTTTTATCCCCTCCACAAATGTGGAAATGGTGGATTTGATCTTCTCCCACGTCCCGATGATGGCTTCCCGGAATCCCTCGTTAGTTCTCCATAAATGTAAAAACGCAGCCACGAGGACTGCGATCACTGCTACGACTGCGAGCACCGGCGCGGATACGCCTCCAAGTGCTGCTCCTATTTTCCCGAGTACGCCGTGAGCGCTTCCCACGGCTACCTTCATTTTTCCAAAGACACTGGCCAGCTTTACAAAGCCCTGCATGGCCACGCCAACCTTGGAGATACAGGTCCCCAGTACCACAAGAAACGGCCCGAGAGCCGCTACGAACAGACCGATGCGAAGAATGGCGTTTCTCTGTCCTTCGCTCATGCCGTTCAGCCTGTCGATGAATCCCTGGACTCCCGTCACGATCTTCCGGATCGCCGGCATAAGCGCGTCACCGAATGAGATCGCGAGCTCCTCGATCTGGGACTTCAGAATGGTGAGCTGGCCGTTCAGGTTGTCCTGCATGACCGCCGCCATCCTCTCGGCCGCTCCGCTGTATCCGTCGACTTCATCGGAGCAGGTGGAGATCGCCGTCTCCAGCTTCTCGATGTCTCCAGGCGCCGCGTTCATCAGTGCCAGGAACCCGGACATGGCGTTCTTGCCGACCAGTGTTTCCGCTGCCGCCGCCTTCTCGGACTCCGTCATCTTGGAAAAGGCGCCACGACAGTCCGCGATGATATCGGAGAAATCCCTCATGGATCCGTCCGCGTTCGTGGTTTGGATCGTCACATCCCCCAGGGCTTTGCCGGACAGCTTCAATTCTCCCTGCAACTGTGTCATGATGGTTCGGAGGGACGTGCCTGCCTGGCTCCCCTTAATGCCGCTGTTGGCCATAAGACCGATCGCCTCAGCCGTATCCTCAGCGGAATACCCCAGCGCGCCGGCGATCGGCGCGCAGTACTTGAAGGTCTCGCCCATCATGGATACGTTGGTGTTGGCGTTGGAAGAAGCCGCTGCGAGAAGATCTGCAAAGTGGCCGCTGTCACCGGCCGTCAACCCGAATGCCGTCAAAGCATCTGTTACGATGTCTGATGTCGTTGCTAGGTCCTCCCCAGATGCCGCGGCAAGGTTCATGATGCCGTCGATACCGGAGAGCATGTCCTCTGTCTTCCAACCTGCCATAGCCATGTAGTTCATGGCCTGCGCAGCCTCCGAAGCAGAGAACTTTGTCTTTGATCCCATCTCGCGGGCCTTATCCCGGAGGGCGTCAAAGTCAGATCCAGTTGCTCCGGATACAGCAGCCACCTGGCTCATGGCGGAATCGAAATCCGCGGAAGTCTTCACTGCAGCCGCGCCAAGCCCTGCCACCGCCCCGGAGACAGGCATCACCGCGCGCCCAGCGCCGGCTATCGTATCTCCGACCTTCTCTAGCTTCTTTCCGGCTTCATCGATCTTGGACAGAACAGTGCTAGTCGTTTCCGCCTCCTGCTGCAGGCGCCGCAACTCTTCCTCCGTCTCGATGATCTCCCTCTGCAGGGCATCATACTTGTCCTGGCCGAGAGTACCTTCCTCCAGCTGCTGCCTTGCCTGTTCCTGAGCCGTCTTGAGTGCATCCAGTTTTTCCTTTGTGGCATTAACTGCATCCTTCAGGAGCTTCTGTTTCTGGGTGACGAGGTTGGTGTTGGAGGGATCCAATTTCAGGAGCTTGTTCACGTCCTTCAGAGAGGACTGAGTAGTTTTGATCGTAGCGTTAACGCCTTTCAGAGCCTTATCAAGGCCTGTAGTATCGCCACCGATCTCGACGGTGATCCCCTTTATCCTGTTCGCCATACCTCATCACCTCCCTTCAGGGCAAAATAAAAGCACCAGCCATTTCTGACTGATGCTTTTAATTCTTTAGTATTACATTGTTATAGTAGCCCTAACCTTATCCCTTCTCTGATAAGAAAACTATGATCCCAAAGAGTCATACCATATTCATTAGCTAATTCCCAAGCATCTCTTGTAAAAAATGCGGAAGTAACAACCATTCCAATGTTCGCATGCTTTCTTAATTGAACATCGTGTAATCCCCGTATTATTTCAACGCCCACGTTTTTACTATAGTGCTTACATTCTCCAATAATAGTTACAAATACTCCTCTAACTGTATCCGCAGCCTCGAAGTCAAATCCCCCATCCCTAGTACGTTTGGTGATTCTAACTCTTGGATAACCTAGTTCTACAAGAATACTTCCAACAAAGAGTTCAAATTCTCTACTATTCATAGCGGCTAAAGTACGTCTTGCTTTTATAGATGGAGTTACATTCAACTCTAAGTTGTTTGAGTACTCTTCGTCATCACATTCCACTATATGGACTATGGGCTGTCTGGTATATTCAGCCCCTATAATTCTATTCTCCTCGATTTCAAGGCAACCTACCGGATACTCTGACACATGAATTTCGATTTTGATTTCCGCTCCGCATTGACAGCCCATCGAGCCTTCTAAATAGTGATCATATCCTACCCCCATTGGCCGTTCTTCAAATGATTCAGCTTCATCAAAATATATGTCACGTAAATTTACTCTATACATTTGACCACAGCTATTACACCGTAAATGACTAATACCGCTTATTCGAATCATCTTGGCTCCTATTGCATTTTATAAATTAGCAATTTTTATATAAAGAATAGTATAATACAAAATATTATGTCAATTATGACTGGAAATCAAAACTTATCAAAATCAGCCTGCTCAGCAAGTCTCCTGTACTTCACGCCGTCGTTGGACTTCTCAGTCCAGATATCGAGAACGAGCCCGATCGTAACAAGGTCGAGATCCCTTATGGAGATCCCGACCTCACAACATCGCAGAAGGAACAGCGGCGTGGTCATTTCCCGCTCACTTCTGCCAGTCCTTTTTTTGCCTGTACGTCCGTCATCAGATTATCACCCCACAGCTCCAGGATCTGCGGCAGCACCTGGTAGATCGAGAACATCTCGAACTGATCCAGCCACTCGTCGATAGTCTTCGGAATCGAAGGATCCGCATGATAGGCCATGATATAAGCCACGTTCTCGAAGATCTCCAGATCATCGATCTGCAGTTCTTCCTCTCCCTTCTTCCGCTTGCTGTAGGACTTCTCGAGCTTCGAGAGGTCCTTGAAGATGTCCCTCTTGAACTTTGCCCGGTAGAGCCTCGGCACTGTCGCCGAGGACCGGAACACTACGTCCTTGCCGGAAATATTGATCGTGCGCTCTATCATCCTTCACCTCCGCCGCTTACGGTCTCTTCTTCAATGGTCGGTACATAGACAGACTTGTACCAGTTCGCGTATGTCGCTGCGTCCGTAGACTCGCCGGTCTTGGACTTGACCAGACCATCAGCCCTGGGATCCGCCGCGATCGTCAGCTTCTCTGTACCAGGCTCGATAGTGTCTTCCTTTGTTTCCGACTCGATAGACGGACGGGAAGATGTACAGTTGTACATGACGTGACGGATGCAGTTCACATCGCCGTCAAACTCAAAGAGCAGCGCGAACTTCACGCTCTCCTTGGTCGTGATCTTCTCAACCAGTACGCCTTTCTTGTCCAGTACCTCCTGCAGGATTTCCGTCCTGAACCAGTCAGGGATCAGCGCCATCTCCAGGTCGCCGGAATAGCCGTTGTTGGTCACAGAGCGGAAATACACGATGCCGTCAGCATAGAACGGTGTGGATTCACCTTCCGCGTCCAGCGAGAGGCTGACCGCACCAGGAATCGCCCTGGGAGTCGCGTAGTTGTAAGAACGCACCCCTTCCACTTCCGTCTCTGTGAGCTTGGCGACATGAACATTCTTCAGATTATATTTGACCTTGTTTCCCATGTCTTAACCCTCCATTTGGAATGAATATAGGACCTCATACAGCTTCTCGGTGTCGATCCACACCTCTGTCTTGTCATAAAAAATACCGTGCTCATCCAGCACGGCTTCGACCTTTCTCTCCACCTCCGGGTCCTTGGCGTCGGTGTAGAGCTCAATATGTACATCGTTGATCTTGTAGTAGACCTTCCCATCCGCCGAGAAGTTATCGCTTCCCGGCAACAGGTAGGTAATGAAGGGAGGATCGACGGCTTCCCCTTCCGCAAAATGATCGTAGGCAGAAGGGATGTCGATCTCCCCCATAATGGCGAGTAGTTCATCCATTTGAAAGCCCCCTTATAATATCTGCCTCCAGTTGCTTCTCTCCGACCTCTTCCGCCGGTGCGATATGCGGGAAAGCCCTGGTGCGACCGCCATTTCTCTTGGCGTGGCCGTGTTCCAGGAGATGGGCCAGCATATACCGCGAAGGGGAATAGACCGTGACCTCCAGTACCCTTGAGGACTCCTTGGTCTTTTTTGTCCTCCAGCTCTTCGCGTATTTCCCGCTTCGCTCCGGAGCACCGGCTTGGATCTCCTTCCGAACAGTCTGTCCAGCCTTTGTGACGGCCTTTTTCATGGTCTCCTCAGCGAGTTTGTTGTACTCCGTAAGCTCCTCCATAACCGCATCCGCAAGGCCATCAATCGATACTTTCTTTCCCATATCATCGTCTCACTTTCCGGCAGCGGAACTTGATTCCGCGTCGCTTGAAATTTAAATGATCCACTGCAAGGATGTCGTAAATCTCATCACGAAAAAGAATCCGGTGTGTGGTAGATCTGACTGCAGAAGTCTTGCTGCAGTACCTGACTGTGACGTTCATATCTGTCGTCTCTACGGTTTCTCCCACTACCGCCTGTTCCTTACCATTTTCTCCACTGATCGTGGCATGACAGGAAAAGTAATCCACCCAAGTGTTCTTGTGGTTCCCGTACTTATCAGTTACGACAGCATTCGCCTGAATCATCACTCTCTCATTTAATGCCGCGATATCCATCAGAAGTATTCTCCTTCCCGTATGCCGAATAAAAGTGCTCTGAGTGTGAGGAGCATTTGATTGTGATCGGCTTCCTCTCGGTGTTCATACTGGTAGGCGACCGCATACATAACCGCGATCTTTGCGTTCTCTTTCTGCTCAAAGGCCTCTGCATCCTCTATTCGTGCCACATCCATGCAAGTGCGCTGGGAGGAAGCGATAAGCCCCTCTATCAGAGCATCATCATCCACATGATCTACCCGCAGATAGTTCTTCATTTCTTCCAGTGTTATGATCATCTCTTTCACCCATATATACAGGTGCGATGCCCATCACGAGCATCGCACCACATCACATCAGTTACGTCGCTTCCAATTAGGAAGACGCCTTCTGCTGCAGAACCTTCACTGCTTCCGGAAGGATCAGCTTGGCATCGACACGCTTGCTGGCAAGGAAGCCAACCTGGCCAAAGTCAGCGTATCTCTCATTCAGGCGCTTGAAGGTAATTCCCTTTCTGTCGCCAATCCAGTAGTAGGAAAGGTCACCGAACAGAATAGTTTTGGCGCCAGCTGCAATATTGGGCATGTAAGCGGATGTATACAGGGGCTTGCCCAGAAGCATATCAGGCTCACCCTGACGAAGACCAGGCTGCCACAGATACTGGCCGGAAAGATCCTTCAACTTACGAATCGCTCTGATACTGCCATCGTTGAGTACCCAGATCGCATTCTTGCGATAGGGAGACTTCAGGCTGTAGTAGAGATCGATCAGCTCGTCTGCTGTGATCGCCGCGGCGCCTGCCGCGGTCACACCCACCTGGGCGCCGGCTGTTGCATGCAGAATACCGGTAGGCTTCTTGCTACCATCACCGATGAGGAATGCCTCCTCTTCCTTTGCACCGATGCGACGAGTGAACTCTTTGGAAATATAGGACTGGAGATCGAAGGCAGAATCGTCCAGAAGTTCCTCAGATACCTTGATGAGCGTACCGACCTTATGCGCATCGATCTGCTCCTGTGCGAAGACATCATCGCTCTCGCCGTAGGCCTGTCCTTCATCGATCCAGTTGGCGACACCCTTGGTGGCGACCACCGGGATCTTGTGTACACCGTTGGAAGTCGTAAAGACATGTGCGTGTGCACGAATCACGTTGTCCTCCTCCAGTGCCTGTACAAGAGTTCTCTCGAACTCATCCGGTACAAGATAGCCACCTTCGCTGTCAACACCCTCAGACAGAGCATTGCGAATCTCATAGGAGAGTCCGTTCCTGGATCTGACCTGATTCCAGAAAGCATCTCTGTATGCGTCGGATGCTGTGCCGATCTTTTCATCCTTCTTCTTAGCCTCCGGCTTTGTGGTAAGCGGCGCCATCAGAGGAGCTTCCATCTCACGGCCCATAGCATCCAGCTTCTCCTGACGCTCGATCTCACGGCCGAGATCAACGATCTCCTGCTCCATCCTCTCGTAGACTTCTGTATCTTCTGCAGAGAGAATTCCCTTCTCGCTGCGATGTGAGTCCAGAAATGCCTTTGCCTGCTCCCATGTCTTTGCTCTCTTTGTACGAAGCTCATTTACCTTACTCATAATCGTTTCCTCCTTAGGGTTTAATAAGGCCGAGTCTCTTTTCGAGCTCGGCGATCGGTGTTCCGCTGCTGTGCGGTGATTCTGTTTCTTTGGCTGCCGGAATCGCGGCCGCCTGCGCAGGTGTAACCTGAGGCCCCACTTCCGCTATCTTGTAGCGGGAGATCATCAGGTTCATCAGATGCGTCTCAGTCTCTTTTCCGGAAAAAGAGTAGGCCGGCATTTCTGCTTCCATCCTCTTTTCATCCTTCAAGAGATCATCCGCAAACCCAAGCTCAATGGCCCGATTTGCATTCATCCATGTCTCCGAGTCCATCAGGTGAGACAGCTTTGCCCGAGACAAACTCGTTTTGATCTCATAGGCATTGACGATGCTCTCCTTTACCTCATCGAGCATGGCGATCGCCTTCTCCATATCCTCATGGTTGCCATAGGCAAGTGTCATAGGGTTATGGATCATCATAAGCGCTGTGGGTGCCATCAGGACCTTAGTGCCTGCCATGGCGATGACAGAGGCAGCGCTGGCTGCAATGCCATCGATCTTGACGGTGATATCGTCCTTGTAGTCCATCAGCATGCTGTAGATCTGGCTTGCCGCAATGCAGTCTCCTCCGGGAGAGTTCAGCCAGATCGTCACAGGACCAGTTCCTGCAAAGAGCTCGTCATGAAACATCTTCGGTGTCACGTCATCATCAAACCACGACGTTTCCGCGATGGTTCCATAGAGCTCAAGGACTCGTTCCTGTTCTCCTTCTGTTTCGGCCTGGTTCTTCCATTCCCAGAACCTCTTCTGTGTCCTCATCAGGATCAACCTCCTTTTCTGTATCGTTATCCTTTCTATAAGCAGCACCGGCATCAGTGAGCGGTACCATGTTCCCGTTTACGAGATATAGATTTCCGCCAAGCTCTTCTGGAATCAGATCCAGGTCTTCGAGCTGCCTTATGTCATTGGCACTCATCCAGCCGTTCTGCCTGGCAGTGGCATAGCCATTCATGCGGCTTTCATAGTCCCCACGTAAGAGCCCCTCGACGTTAAACTTGAAGAAGTACTCCTTCTTCTCATCCTCCGACAGAAGCGCCCGATGCATGGACTGCTCCCAGCGAATCACCCAAGGGTCCAGCGTGTACTTCACAAACTCCAGAGACTGCTGCTCAATATTAGAAAAGCTCGACTTTTCCAGGTCTCCTACCATATGGGGAGGGACTCGGAAAATTCGAGCTATTTCGTTGATCTGAAATTTTCTGGTTTCCAAAAATTGTGCCTGCTCAGGAGAAATGGAAATGGGCGTGTACTTCATTCCCTCTTCCAAAACGGCAATCTTATTACTGTTGTGGGATCCGCCAAAGGTCTGCTGCCAGCTTTCCCTGACACGGCTAGGGTCCTTGATGGTGCCAGGATGCTCCAGTACGCCGCTTGGCGCTGCACCGTTTGCAAAGAACTTACTACCATACTCTTCCGTTGCAATCGCAAGTCCGATGGCGTTCTTTGCCATGGCGATCGGTGAGTAGCCGACCAGCCCATCAAAACCAAGCCCTGGGATATGCAGCACGTCGCTCGGAGATAGCCTCACCTTTGAGTCCTTGTTGATCGGCGCGTCGTCGCTGCTCACAGTGTACTCGTAATAAAGCTGTCCCCATTCGTCGCGATCAACTGCCATACGATCTGGCATCAGCGGATACAGCGCAATGACCTCTCCTTTCCCGTTCCGGATAATCTGCGCGTATGCGTTCCCCCAGAGCAGCAGGTGCGTCATCAGTGTTTCCCGGAATACGAAAGATGTCATCTCCGGATTGGGTTCGTCATGTACAAGTGTATAAATGGTATGATCCACCGCCTTTTCCGTACCAGTTTCTGTGTACCGGTACACATGGAGAGGCAAGCTTGCCACCGCCTCTGACAGGATCCTCACGCATGAGTACACAGCTGTCATCTGCATGGACGACCTCTCGTTAACCCTTTTCCCGGAACTGCTGCTTCCCATGAAAAAGCTGTATACACTCCCCGCTGTACTGTTTTGAGGTTTGTCCCTGGACCGGAATAAGCCGCTAAAGATTCCCATATCAGATCACCATCCTTTCTTAAAATACAAGAAGCCCACGTGTATCGTAGACACTCTCACTGGTGTCGTTTCCGCAGCGAATCGCACGGTCTAGGGCCATGATACATGCAATCGCTCCATCGATCTTCTCTGTACTCTTTGCCTTGTCCGCCTTGATATTCCCTGCCGGATCTGTGCGAATAAAGATGTTATCCATGTTCCAGCGAAGGACCGGATGCCCACCATGAGCGATTCGCTTTTCCAGAGTCAGCTTCATCAGTTCCTTTGTCGGCGGCGACATTGAAGCAAAACCCTGTCCCATGGGAACGACTGTGAATCCCATTCCCTCCAGGTTCTGCACCATCTGAACGGCACCCCACCGGTCAAAAGCAATCTCCCTGATGTTATAGAGCTCTCCGAGATGTTCGATAAATTTCTCAATAAACCCATAGTGCACGACGTTTCCTTCCGTCGTCTGAATGTATCCCTGCCGCTCCCAAACATCATAGGGAACATGATCGCGGTTCACTCTAAGCGGCAGTGTTTCCTCTGGAAGCCAGAAGTATGGAAGGACGTAGTATCGGTCCTCCTCATTTTCTGGCGGAAATACAAGACAAAAGGATGTCAGATCGGTTGTACTGGAAAGATCTAAGCCTCCGTAGCAGACACGGCCCTCCAGTTCTTCCGGATTAACAGGAAACGCACAGGCATCCCATTTTTCCATTGGCATCCATCGCACTGCTTGTTTCACCCACTGGTTCAGCCTCAGCTGCCGGAAAGCATTCTCCTCTCCCGGATTCTGCCTTGCCGAGTCACATGCAGCTTTTACCTTATCCATGCCGATCGTCTCACCAAGAGAGGGGTTTGCTTTCTTCCAGATCTTGGGATCCGTCCAGTCCTCATCATTACCGGCACCGTAGATCACAGGGTAAAATGTACTGTCCTTCTTACGTCCCTCAATGATATCTAAGGCCTTCTGATGGGTTTCATAGCAGATACTATTTGTATCCGTCCCCGCTGTAGTAATCAGAAAATACAGCGGCTGCATCCTCGCATCACCGGATCCCTTTGTCATAACATCAAAGAGTTTTCGATTCGGCTGGGTATGCAGCTCGTCGAAAACGACGCCGTGTATATTGAAGCCGTGCTTAGAATAAGCCTCGGCGGACAGCACCTGATAGAAGGAGTTTGTAGGCAGGTATAAGATTCGTTTCTGTGAAGCCAGGATCTTACAGCGTTTTTCCAGCGCCGGACACATCCGCACCATATCTGCTGCCACGTCAAAGACGATGGTTGCCTGGCCACGATCCGCGGCGCATCCATATATCTCCGCTCTCTGCTCCCCGTCGCCGCAGCAAAGTAAAAGAGCGATCGCCGCAGCCAGCTCGCTCTTCCCATTCTTCTTCGGTATTTCCACGTAAGCTGTATTGAACTGTCGGTAGCCATTTGGCTTAATTATTCCGAACAAATCTCGAATAATCTGTTCCTGCCAGTCCAGCAGTTTAAACGGCTTCCCCGCCCATGTCCCTTTTGTATGGCAAAGGCACTCGATAAAATCTACAGCGTAATCTGCTAGTTCTTTATCATAGACGGAATCTTTCGCCATGAACCGTGTAGGTTTGTATTTCTTCAGTTTCTTCATATCCTTGCCTCAATTAAGACATCAAAAAAGGACCCGCTCACGGATCCTTAACATAAACACTTCTTATAGCTGATCTTCAAATACCAAATTTCTTTAATTCTTCAGCACACATGGCGGCCTGCTTGCCAATGGTCTTATTGTCTTCATATCCGGGTAAGGGTGCTTTCCTCGACTGATAAACAGAGGTCTGATAAAGACTCAAAATCGGTACCTGTTTCCCATTTAGTTCAAAATAACTCTTTCCAGCACTTCCTGTCGCCCCGAGATATTTTCTGTGAAAATCCAGATAATAAAGGTTCTTTCCAATTATAGCAACAATATCTGGATTTATAATTTCAATTTCTTTACGGATAAATGGGGCATAATATCTGCAATAAGATTCCAGATGACTTCCGTCCTTTATAGTCGATCCTCCACCACGTTTATTGATATCCATAACGGCAAAGCGAATTGCAGCGTCACTGTTAGCCAGACTTTTTCTCTCAATGCCGCAGATCACCTTATACATTTCTGCGATCCGCTCTCTCATTTTTCCATTCCAGTCATCTATGCCAGTTTGATAATACTTCCGGTAATCATCAACTGTATTCATTTTCTCATGCACTGCTGCGCTGTAATCATTATCGTTTGCCTCAGAAGAGATAAACAGCACTTTTACTTTTTCGTTTTTGAAAGTGTTCTCATCGATAATGCCATCTCTTCTGAAATGGTTTTTACCGATATTATTGTTACCGCCATTTGTGATCTTCCACAGCCATTCCGGTTCATTCTGCTGGACCTTTTCCCATTCTACAAACAGGCTTTCAAGATCCGTCATATTAAGGTCTGAAAGCTGGCAAGGTGGCTTGATATCCGCATCAGATACTTCATATTTGCTTTTCCTTTTTGTTCTCTTTGCAGGTATGTAATCCTCCCATTCTGTATTCTCTCTCTGGATTCGCGCTTTCGATGTTTTCTTTTTCTTAGGTTTTAAATCCACCCATTTATCATCTTTGCTTTCTTTCTGTGGCTTTGATGGGAGAATATTAACCACATCACTATTCTCCCCGATCAGCTCATTCTCGATGTACTGCTTCAGATCACTCAGGTCCTTTTTATAGTCTACGATATGCCTCGTTTTCATAGTGAATCGGTGAGCATACTTTCCCTCATCATTCTTGATCTGTTTATACACCCTGAAAACCTGCTGCTCTCTGAAGTATGTGATTTTATATTCAATTTTGCCCGTTCTGTCTTCCTTATAGTAAACGCCTTTAGTTTGATGCCCCCTTGCCATGAACACTCCTATTCCCGTCATCAGCACCTCTTCGGTACAATGACCTTATTCGCACACTGTCGTTTCCGTCCGCTTTATACTGTAAAAGGAACGCAATATCCTCTTTCCATTTCTCGACTGCTCGGTTATATTATTATACTTCAAATGGACTTCATTACTCCAAATTATGCCGTCTTTCTCTGGAAATAAAAAAAAGACCGACCGGTCTTCGCTACGAGAAACAGCCCGCTATGGGCTGCGTCTCCGGTATATTCGCAGTTTGCTTACTTCTGCTGCATCGCCCAGGCAATCGCGTGGCCGTCATCCTCGAACTCGACCTCGCTGGCTTCTCTCAGCCCGATGATCCCTTCGCAGGAAAGGTCATCGTCCAAATGCTCGTAAACCGCTCCGAAGTAGCTGGGCTTTCCCGCCCCGTTGTAGTAGTGGCCTGCGAGGAGGATCTTGTCTCCGAAGGTAAGGACCTTGCTCCAGCGGCTTTCGAGGTCCTCGGGTGTGGTGGGATTCGGCAGTCTGTAGTTTCTCATTGCTTTTTCGATCGTCATCTCTTTGTCCTCCTTATCTTACCTTGCCGGTTCTGACTACTCTGAGTTTGTAAACTTCTTCGAATGTGGCGCCCTTGAGGCTGATCCCGAAGGTAAGCTCGATCTGGTCCTGGGCTTCAAATCTGTTGTTTGCTTTTGCGCTGTAGGCTTTTCCGTTCTTCTTGAAGGTGTAGGTTGTATGCATGTTCGTTTCCTCCGTTTGTGCTTTGTTTTCCCTTTCGGTATGTGTAGATTAACTCTAAGCCACATATATATCCACTCAATTCGGAGGTATAATTCCGACAAAGATCTCCCCAAGTAACTGTGTATATTTACACGAGCAAAAGGCCCTTCTCTGGGCCTCCTGTTCGGGTTCCTTCCTCATTCATTCAGCAGGTACCGGTAGGTTCCTTTCGGATTCTGCGTGGTCTGTTCATCGTCCAGGAGCCGGAGGGTGGCGTCAAACCGGCGCTTCAGTTCCCGCTTGATGCTGCGCTGGGCGATCTCCCGGTCCTTCTGGTTGATCCGCTTTGCCTCCCAAGCGTAAGCCTCGATCAGCTCCTCCGTTGTCCAAAGTCTGTAATCGCAAATTTCCTCAAGTCTTGCTCTGCTTGCCATGTGCTTGTCCTCCTTATGCTCTCTCAACATCCACCAGCCAACCGGCTTCGGGGTGCTTCTCTCCAGTTGCCTTCTCTGTGATCTGCCTCTCTTCATCGATGTAGTGAAGGCCCTTGCCTACCTTGATCAGCTTCACCTCTTCGAATCCCGGAAGGTTTGTGCGATAAACCTTCGCGTTTCTGCTCTCGCCGTCGTAGCTCTTACCATCCCATCCGTTAAAGGTAAAGCGGATGCTCTCGCGGGTCTTCGTGAAGTGTGTTTCGAATTCTGCTCTTGTGATCGTGGTGTTGTAGTTTTTAAGCTCCAGGCTGTTTCTCATTGCGTATGCGTTCATGGGGTTCCTCCTTTGTGGCTTCCGTGTTTTTTGTTAGTGTATTAATCACTCTAAAGCACATATTTATCCACTCATTTCGGAGGTATAAATCCGACAAAGATCGGCCGCTGAAACTGTGTACATGTGACGAGAAAAAGCCGCCTTAGCGGCCCTTCCCTTAAAGGCTTATCCGAGGGCAATAAGCCCATCCTTATGCATCCAGCCGCCAGGTGCCGGCTCAGTCTTTGCGGGATCTGCGATCCACCGCCCTGTCCCTGGTTCCTCCAGGATCAGGTCTCCCGTGATCTTGTGGAAGCCAACCACCGTCGCGGTGGTTCCGAGGTTGATAACCTGCTGGCCGATGTAGAAGTTTGTCATGTAGGGCTCCTTTCTGCGGCTCCTGCCGCTGAGAAAATATGGAAGGCATGTTTGCTCAAATCTCTGCGTAAGCCATCTTGAAGGCTTCGCGCTCTTTGAGCAGCTGCTGCATCTGCTTCTTCAGGATCCTAATTCTCTGTCCCTTAAGTCCCTCCGGCCATCCCCAGTTGCTCGTCATACTCTCGTTGTAGGTGTAAATCCAGCCATTCATTCTGAAGGTTGTCTTGGTGCTCTTCTTTGTCATGATCTTGCCCTCCTCCGTTTTGGGTGCTTCGTTTTTTGTTAGTGTATTAATCACTCTAAAGCACACTTATATCCAGTTAATTCGGAGGTATAAATCTGACAAAGATCGGCCGCTGAAACTGTGTATTTTATATCCGCTCGATCTGGCAGGCCATACCGTCGACCTCGACGATCCGCCATTCAGATCCGCGCCACCGGACCTCCAGGATCCGGATGCCAGTATAGGCGTTGCTCCTCTGCCGGTCGGAGAGGACGGTTCCGTGTTTCTCCATCCAGTCTGCGAGGTTCGACATGAGTCTTGCTTCCCTTTCCATCTTGTCTGCGATGTTCATTCCGGGCCTCCTTTCACTGAAGGCGGAAAAGGTAGCCGTGAACCTTTTCTCTTTCGCCGGTAGTCCAGTCCCTGTTCTGACCGTAAAGCTCGACCAGGCCCTCGAGTTTGCAGCCGTTTTGCTGGAAGATCCAGGCGCTTTCTACTGCGCTGCTCCAGCCGGAGGAAAATGTGAAGTGCTCGACTCCGTATTTACTAAGGGTCTGCAGAACTCCCACCTCGTCGTGGATCGAAAAGCTCAGGTCGATGTACTCGTTTCCGCATTCCTTCATCTGCTTGTAAAGCCGGTAGGTGAATCCGAAGTCATCATCCTCTGTCCTTGCGATCTCATCTTCCATCTCGTGATAGGCGTCTCTCGCCTCTTTCATCCCGGTCTCGTTCCCTGCTGCCCTGGCTGCGTCAAATGCTGCTTTAAGCTCCTGCTCTCTTTCGTAAACCTGCTCTAATGTGTGCTTCATGGTGATCTCCTTTCTGGGTGGGTGTTTTCTTTTCGTAGTGTATTTATCACTCTAAAGCACATTTATATCCAGTTAATTCGGAGCATATTCTGCACAAGATTGGAGGAAATATATGCAGCAAATTTACAGACCATATGCAGCAGCATTGAACGGTGTTCTTCTGGGAAGCGCCCGGTACCCGGCAGCTCTACAGATCCTCTCAACCTCCTCATCAGAGAGTACACGCAGCACCCGGATGCTTCCGGCAATGATCCACTTGCCCAGCATCTGCGGGCTGGTCTTGTAGCGGTAGAAGCCCTGCTTCGGTACTCTTGTGAGCATCGCTCTACGCTCATCGAACCGGCCGTCCTTCCAGCCATTCTGATCCGCCTCCTCCTGGTAGTCGAAGCAGTCGACATACACGCACTCACACCAGACCTCATCGTCATGCATGTACTTGATCTTCCCGTCCTCCTTGATCCCGATATGGATTGCCAGCGGAATATCCGACAGATGCCATCCTGGCCGGAAGGCGAGCGGCCCTATTTTGGACTTCACTTTCCCCTCTGGCGTCCGAGGGCCTTCCGCGGCATCGATCCAGACGCCGATCGGCACCGGCTCGTCTGAAAGGACATACAGCGGGAACAGCTCTCCCGGCCTATTCTTTTTTACCCTGAATAACTTGTATCCGATCATAGTGTCGCCCACGAAAAAAGGAGCCCTTCGGCTCCCTTCTTCCTTCCTTTCTCAAAGGTGGTATTTCTGTCCGGTGATGATGTTCACCACCGTCTTTCCCTTTCCGAAGGCTGCTCGCATCTCGTCAAGTTCTTCCTCGGTGGCGGGCCTGGCGTTTTTCCGGTACTCTTCGAGGGCTTTTGCGGTTTCCTCTTCTCTGGCCTTCGTCGTTGCCTCTGCGTCGACCGCGTCGGTAATGTAGGTGAGTTTCTCGAGCATGTCGCTCATCAGAACTCTTCCGATCCGGTTTCTGGCTACTCCGTTCTCGTCGATGGTGATAAGGCCCTGCTCCAGCTCCTCTCTGACCTTCTCCAGTTCCTTCTCTGCGCTCTGTTTCCAGTATGCTCCAAGGGCTCCGCTCAGTTCCTTTTCAAATCTCGTCATGGTCTTATCCTCCTTCGTGGCTTCTGTGTTTTTTGTTAGTGTATTAATCACTCTAAAGCACATTTATATCCACTCATTTCGGAGCGTAAACCAGACAAAGATTCCGGCGGATATTTGTCTACATTATTTTCCCGGTCATAATGAAGTGCGCGTACTCTTTCCGGTGGTCGATCAGGAAGAGGACCAGCTCGTAGTACCCGAGCCGGTTTGCGATCTGCTGGACCCTGGGCACATCAAACATGTTGGTCTCTCCTGTCTCCCTCACCGCCAGGATCTGCCGGCGGACCGTGTCGGTAAACTCCCCGACAAGGACCCTGCACTGATCTTCACCGTAGGCGATTCCCAGCATGCTGCCAGTATCCCATTTCACATGGATCGTCCCGATGTCATCAACCCCGATCACCGTCCCTTTGGTCCCGACCGGCGGCGCTTGGGGATCCTCCATGCGGATCAGCTCCACTCTGGTTCCCTTCGGGTACTGTTCTCTCAATCTCTCAATCTGCTTCTTATCCATCCCTATCTCCTTTCCGAAGGCTCTACCCTTCTACCACCTTAAGCCCGCCAGTGGCGGGTAAGGCTGCAGGAGGCTGGCTCCTTCGATCATGCGGTGCGGCCGTTTCTGAAGGCCGCGTCCCCAGGAAGGTTCCTGGTCAGGATCTCCCTGGCGGTCTCGAACTCTTCTCCGACAAATCCGAGTCGGATCAGCCAGGTTCTCATCGCGAACTTGGGGTTGTCGACCTGGGGCTCTTTGGGGCTCGCACTCTTTGCTGCCTTCGCCTGTGCGGAAAGCGCCAGGCAAAGCTGAATGTAGCTTTTGAGCTCTCCGGCGTGAAGGCCGTTTCTCTTGTTCCCGTCTGGATTCGCGAACTGGAAAAGCCTGAACTCGATGGTCCCCTTTGTGAAGGTTGCGTGGAGGTTAAGCATGTGGTAGCGGCTGTCGTTGTAGTGCTGGTCGCGTCCGTAATTCGCGTTGTTCATTGTGTACCAGATGTCTGCTAGTCCCTGCATGGTCTGGGGCTTTTTGCGGTTAAGCTCTGTGAGGAAGTCTCTGTTTACTGTTTTGCAGTAGCGGCTGATCCTGCTCTGGTCAATTCGGATCGCGCTGGTAAGGAGCCCCTCGTGGCTGGCCATCAGGTTTGCGAGGTTCCTCAGGCTCTTTGCGTTGTGGCCGGCGGCGCCGATATGGATGTGCACTCCGCACATGTGATCCGGGTCGCTCTTGGCGCCCTTTCGGCGGAGGGTCCGGACCAGCTCCTGCAGGCTTTCGATGTCGCTGTAGGTGAGGATCGGCGTTACCATCTCGCATTTTTCTTCGTCGGTGCGGGCCCGGATGCTGGAGTCTCTCTGGAACTTCCATTCTCTTCCCTGGGTGTCGTAAGCGCTCCAGGTCTGGTAGCCGTTTCTTCTTGCTGTGTATTCGTATCTTCCGGTTCCGAAGAAGTCGGCGGCGGCTTTTGCTGCGTTCTGTCTCGTGATGCTGTGCATCTCGATCTCAACTCCGATGGTCTGTGCTTTCATGGCCTCGATCTGTGCTCTGGTGGTTTCCTTCATGATATGTGCTCCTTTCCTGGCTGGGTGTGTTTTCTTTTGGTAGTGTATTAATCACTCTTTTCCACACTTATATCCAGTTAATTCGGAGCATAATCTGCACAAAGATCGCTGCCTCCTCCTGTGTATTTTATGCCTCTTCATGGCTCTTCTTGCCATCCCTAAAGGCGGCGGATCCGGAAAGGTTCTGCAAGAGGATCTTGCGGTCCTTCTTGTACTCGGCGCCGATAAAGCCGAGCCTAAGGAGGAAGCATCGGAAGGCGTATTTCTCGTTTTCCACTTCCTTCGCAGTTGACGTCACACGCTTGGCCTCCTTGCTCATCCGGCAAAGGGCTGCGATGAAGTTCGTGTAGGCCATTGCGCTTTCCGGCTCTACCTCGGTGAACCAGGGGAATGCCACCCTGTCCTCTTTCATCTCGATCCGGATGTCGCTTATGCCGAGCGCCTTCTTGATCAGCTCTCCTTTGGCGTCCAGGAGCTTCATGAGGTTTCCAACGTTCACCTTGTCGAAGGGAATCTCGACCGTAAGGCCGATCGCCTCCGGCTCGCTCTCTGTGGTAGACTCTTCAGCCGAGGCCTCGAAGTTCTCGATGAAGCCTTCGTCTGCCAGGATCTTCAGCGGCTGCAGGTCTGCGCCTTCTTTGATCGTTATGGTGCCGTCCTTCTCAAGTGTGTAGGCGCCAACTTCATAAGCGCATCTGGGTACTCTTGTGTAGCGGGCCTCTGCTCCGGTGAGCTCGGCGAGTCTTGCTGCTGCGACTTTTCTGTTTTCAGTTGCAAGTTTAATGTTCATCATGGTGTTTTCCTCCGTATTTGTGATCCGAGGGCCTATTCCCTCCGGGTAGTGTATTAATCACTCTACCCGGAAGAATTAGCAACACACACATCTTACAAATATGTGAATGGAAAATAGCAGTTATGCACAAGCCTCATCCTTCGCCTCTTTCTCCATAAAAAAAGAGCGGTATGTCTGTGTGTCCACATACCACCCATATTTTGAGATATAACGATTGGCTCTTTCGAATACCTGTCTTTGTTCAGACAGTGACAGTTCCTCGATACCCGGGTTTTCACATCGGTAGCGACCAAAAAAGATACGGGACGCAAAATTGTAAACTGCTGCTGCCTTCTCCTCGTCCTCATAGGTTCCCAGTTCAACATGCCTGTCGTTAAACTTAATACGAGCCGTCCAGCAATTCTTGTTTTTCCTTTGAAAAACACCTTTATAACGCGATGTACATTTCATGATCGGTTTGGATCTATTAAATGCATTCTTTTGTACACTCGCGTACCTTAGATTTTCCTTTCGATTATCAAGGCTGTTTCGATTCAGATGATCAATTATGGTGCCTTCTGCAGCATGGAGGATTTCTCGATGCATTTGAACTGTTCGTGGTTCTCCTCTCCGCTTGCTGCCTTTTCGGACTGCGTAACCCATCCCGCTTTTTGAATTGGTAGGAGGCATCCACGCCCAGCTGTGCTGCATCAATCGCTCATAATCCTCATCGTCAACGATCGTATACTTTCCACGAGTAAGAGGTATTACTTTCATTTCGCGCCTTTCTGGTTTACCTTATCATCCTTAAAGGCGAGATCCTCTTCTGTAGGAATATAGACCTCTTCGCATAAAAGCTCCTTCCCTCCGCGGATCACCTTGATGCCTTCGGTTCCCTGCTTAGAGGCCACATATCTCCGCACGATAGCAGAGGCATATTTAGGATCCAACTCCATCAGAAATGCTGTTCTGTTTAGCTGATCGGCCGCCATAAGGGTGGAACCAGAACCACCAAACAGATCCAGCACAATGCCATTTTCCTGCGAAGACATGCGGATCGGATATGCAATCAGCGGAATCGTTTTGCTGGTCGGATGAAGCTTCGACTTCGTCGGTCTGTCAAACTCCCAGACCGTCGTCTGTTTTCGGTCCCCATAGAACTTATGCTTCGCAGTATCCTTAAACGCGTAGATCACGGGTTCATGCCGCATCTGATAGTCCATGCGCCCCAGCACCAGGGAGTTCTTCACCCATATGCAGGTCGTAGAATAATGAAATCCGGCATCTACTGTCGCGTTGAAAAAATTGACCTTCTCGGCATCTGAGTGGAAACAGTAAAACGCACCACCATCAGCCAGGTGATCATATATATTCTTGAATGCATCCAACAAGAAATGGTAGAACTTCTGCGCGTCAGTCCATTTGTCGTTCATGATCGTCATTCCTGTTCCGCCCTGGTAGGCGCAGTTATAAGGCGGATCTGTCACGCACATATTTGCCTTTTTTCCATCCATAAGACGAGCGACATCATCTGCCTTGGTGGAATCTCCGCACATCAGCCTGTGTCTTCCAATCAGCCACAGATCCCCCGGCTCTACAAAGGGCTCTTTATCAAGTGCTTCGTCCTCGTTAAAATCATCCTCTTTCACATCGGTGTCATCCGCGAAAAGATCCGCCAGCTCCTTCTCATCAAAACCGGTCAGTCCCACGTCAAAAGCCTCAGCCTGCAGCGCTTCAATCTCAATGCGCAGAAGCTCTTCATCCCAGCCGGCATCCATCGCCATCCGGTTGTCAGCCAGGATATAGGCTTTCTTTTGTGCCTCGGTAAGATGATCCACCAGCACGCAGGGAACCTGGTCGAACCCTTCCGCCTTTGCTGCTTCAAGTCTGCCGTGACCCGCGATCACGCCATAATTCTTATCAATGATCACCGGATTGATAAAGCCAAATTCCCGTAAAGAAGCCCGGAGCTTTGTGATCTGCTCCGGGCTGTGTGTTCTTGCATTATTGATATATGGCACCAGCTTGTCGATGGGCACCATTTTCATTTGTGATGTAGTCTTCATAGCCATGCTCTCCTCCTTAGTAGAGTCCCCACTCGGCGAACTTTTCAAATCCGCCCAGACTCTCAATATACTCTCTGGCTTCCTCCACGATATCCTCATAGGGAATGCCATCAACCGTCTCATCTCCAATCGCGCAGCAGAGCTCCACGGCCTTGCCGGTTCTCTGTGCCTTCAGGAAAGCATGGATATTTACAGAAACGTCCGCCTTGGACAAGTCCTTCCCATGAAGACCGCCGCCTGTCACAGAGTCTGCCATGTCACTTCCAAGCTTTCTGTTCGTGGCTCCAGTATCTACATCTGTGCCGCCAGTCCAATCGCCCAGCGGATTTACATCTGCCACCGGATACATTTTCTGTAGATCTACACTTTTCACATGGCTCTGGCAGATGATCATACGATGCGGAGCAAGAATGTACTTTCCGTCATAGGGATACTTCTCATAGATCCTTCTTGCGATCCGTGAGAGAAGTGACTGCTCCTGGGTAAGCGGTACACCTTTAAAGATGCCGTTGTCACCGCAGCGGATCTTTCCCTCCTGGTTCCTTGCAAGATGATCGTCCTGCTTCACCTCGTGGTAATCCAGCGTGATTCCTTCCCCCGCGATCCGGTGCACCACCTTCTCGATATCCTCTGCGGCGATATTCACCGATGTCTCTGTAATCACATGGCAAGTCCCGTGACCGATCAGTATCTCTACTGCGATCCGCGGATTCCTCTCTTTCTTATATGCCAAGTCCACAATCGCTCCTGCAATCCGATCTGCAATCTTATCAGGATGCGACGGGTTTACTTTTTCTATCATGCCATCCCCTTTCTGCTCCGTAGGAGCCTCTCCATCACATCATCCTGCGGCGTATTGCCGGAGAATTCTGACGAGCAGTTTTCCTTCACGATCTGGAAGATCTGATACCAGATCTGATTGACCTGCTTCATGAACTGCTGGCTCATCGCCACATAGGGTGATGCGCATGCAGCGCCGGTTGTCGGATGCTTACTAAGAAATCCATATTCGGAGATCGCCTCCTCACACTGAATCCAGCGGGAAACACTCATAGCGTACTGCTCGAGCAACTGCTTACTCACCAGCCTCTCGCAACCGCGTTCCTTGAGCCAAAGCCAGGTCTCTCTGTATATTTTCTCCGCCTCAAGTGCTCCGCCGTTTCTCTGACGAGCTTTCAAGTATTCACCCGGCTCCGGCATCTCTTCTCCGTCCAGCTGCGTCCCTTCCGGAAGATCCATTACTAGCATCGGTCTGTGGCCCGGATTTCCTGCAGCCAGTTTTTCTGCGAGCGCTTTGGGTTTTCTTCCCTGGCCCACTCGCGGGCCTCCTCTGGCTGTTCCATCCTTCGCCATTTCTCACCTCTTCATTACCCTGGGGCTATACCCCGTTTGTTTTCGCGATTTTTGCGCGTTTGACCCCGGCGCCGTTCCCCGGAGACTTTAGCGTAGAGAAGTGCCCCGCCCCTGGGGATCACTTCTGTTCTTTCTTTCCATAGCCATATTCTTTTCCGCCATGCCAGCGGTCGCCTCTCTTTGCATGAATTCTGCTATGGCAGCTCTTGCAGAGAGAAATCAGGTTCTCCTTGTCATTGGTACCGCCTTCAGCGAGCGGAAGTATGTGATGCACTTCCTCCACCGGAACCAGGATCCCTTTCTGAAAGCAAAGCTCGCAGAAGGGATGCTTCTTCACGTAGGCATCGCGGATGATCTTCCAGTTTTTTCCGTACCGCCTTTTTGTCGTCGCCCGATCGCGTCCGTACTTCTCGTACTGTGCGTTCCGTTCCTTCTGGTGCTTCTCACAGTAGCGGCCGTATGTCAGCCGCGGGCACCCAGGATACGCACAGGGTTTCTTTGGTTTGTGTGGCATGGCTGCCTCCTCTTCTGCATAATAAAAGCCCCGGAAGGATCACTCCTCCGAGGCAGCTTTTCATGCTCTTACAATATCACATTTCACAAGAGAGATTTTACGCGATTTTGGACATCCCCCTCACGCATAACTACAAAAGCCCCGGATTACTCCAGGGCTCCTGCGCACTTTTCATGCTCTTACAATAACATATTTCACAAGGGAGATTTTACGCGATTTTGGACATCACACCTTCCCGAACAGTAAAACAGTCAGCCTGTCTAGCGCACGGTTCTTACGTTTGTAAGCCGTGGTCTGTTCGACCCCGAGATACTCCGCAATGTAAGAAACTGTGTTACTTCCATAGCTCCCGTCGCTTCCATAGAAGCTTTCCAGAATATAACGCTCATCCTCTGTCAGCTGTTCCCACGCGGGCTTGAACCAGCTCATATACTCGACGGCCTGGCGGTATCGTTCCTTCAGGATATCGATCTCATCGATGCCGTTCACGATCCGATCCTCTGCCGCCGCAGGATTATGCGCATGGGGCATGCCGTCCATGTTGGGGCTTCCGGCGCCTATCATCTTATCTCTCTCTGATACGATCTCGCTGTCTGTATTTCGGATGATGAACTGCATATTATCGTAGTCCTTGATGGCAGCAATCGCTGCAGCTCTCTTATCCAGATAGTTATACATGATGCTCATAATTACCTCCCCACTGCCGCTCTGACTGCGGCGATCAGTTTCTGTTGTGTGGTATCCTTTTCTTCCAGCGCTTTCAAAACGTCCTCGTCTACCGTATCTTTGCAGACGATGTGGTGCGCTGTTACCACCTCGGTCTGCCCCTGTCTCCAGAGACGGGCATTTGTCTGCTGATACATTTCCAGCGACCAGACAAGTGAAAACCAGATCAAAATATGGCCGCCTCTCTGAATGTTGAGTCCATGACCGGCACTGGCCGGTGAGATTAGCCCGATCTGGATTTTCCCGTTATTCCAGTCTGTGATATCCGCATCCGTCTTGATGTCCCGCGGCGCATACCCTTTTCCGGTCAAGTGCTTCAGGATCCGCTCGTGATCGTGCTTAAACCAATAGGCCACCAGGACGCTTTGCCCGTTTGCCTGCTCAATCAGATCTTCCATGACCAGCAGCTTCTGGTCATGGATCTCCAAGACCAGGTCACCTTCTCCGTAAACTGCACCGTTTGCCATTTGCAGCAGCTTTCCGGAAAGAGCCGCCGCATTCGCAGCATCGATCTCTTCTCCATCAATAGTCACAAGAAGCTCTTTTCTCATCCCGTCATAAATCTTTCTCTCGCGCCTGCTCATCTCGACAGTGTGTGTTACCGAAATGAAATCCGGCATGTCGAGATAATCCAGTGCTTTCATAGAGACTGCGATGTCGGAGATCCGTTCGTAGATCTTCTCCTCTGCTCCAGGAAGTGGATCATATCCAAACACAACTCCTGTATAGGGGTTCATCCCCGACGGCTTGAAGTATGCTTCTCTGTATCTCCCGATGAACCTGCCCAGGCGCTTCCCGCCATCAATTAAATAGACTTCCGCCCACAGATCCATAAGACCATTACTGGCCGGTGTTCCTGTAAGCCCCACCAAACGCTTGATCTTCGGTCTGACTTTCCGCAGCGCCTTCCATCTCTGTGACTGATGATTCTTGAAGCTCGACAGCTCATCGATTACTACCATGTCATAGGGCCATGGGATCTTCCGCTTCTCCAGATAGTCAACAAGCCATTTCACGTTCTCACGGTTTATGACATAGACATCAGCGGAGGCGTAAAGTGCCATCTCCCGCTGCTTACTATTTCCAACCATCACGCTCATCTGCAGGAAATCCAGTCCATCCCACTTGAGTCGTTCCTGCGGCCAGACGGAGGAACAAACTCTCAGCGGTCCGATGACCAGAACCTTACTCACTTCAAACTGGTCAAACATGAGCTCCATAATCGCTGATAATGAAATGATCGTCTTTCCTCAGCCGAGGCCCATATCAAGCAGCATCATGGACTCTTTATGCTCCTCAATAAACTGGATCGCAAATTTCTGATAGCTGTGCGGTATGAACTTCATGTGGCATCACCCCCTTCCATTTTCTCTATGATCTTCTTTAGCAGTCTCGGCCCATCCAGATCTGACAGTATCTGAAAGTACTGCGAACAAAAAAAGCTCGTAATCTCCCGGATGTCCTTCTTGGCCTTATTGTCTTCCGGAAACCGCTGCTTCCGCTTATAGGCTGCTCTGAAGTCCTTCACTGCCTGCATGATGATGGCGTTTGCAAGGTCCTTATAGTTTTCTTCCATCAAAGCGCCCTCCAGGTAATTGTTCCGATTCTGCCGGCACAGCGGGAAATGGCACTGCGGTCTAATCGCTGCGCTCGGATCAGGTCCGAGAGCTGTTTTGACTCTTCATGGATTTCTGAGATCACCTTGTGGTAATGCTCGCGGATCCCATCCAGTTCCTTCCTGTGCTCCTCTTCGATCACTGCCCACTCAGACTCTTTTGCGTAAGTCTCAGAAAGCATCTCCTGAAGCGCCGTCCGGAACTCCATGCTCATGTGATCCTCGATCAGTTCCATCATGTCTCGAAGGCAAAAGACTGTTTTTACCTCTCCGTTTATTTCTATCGTGTAGGCCACTTTTCTACCTCCTCTATAATCCCAGGGATCTGCTTCGGATCGTCCAGAATAAAAACCGGAAAGCCAAGCCGCCTTATCTGCGCGTGTCGCTTTACCTGCAGCGGTCTGGGCTTCTTCCCTGGCGCCTTCACCTCCACAAAGCCGAGCCGGCAACCTGGCATCAGAATCATCCGATCCGGCATTCCATCGGTCCCAGGCGACATGAGCTTTGGACAGATCCCGCCAACACTTTTCACTGCTCTCACGAGTTGTTGCTCAATGTACTTCTCCCTCATAAGATGTCCTCCTTGGGATCAGCGAGATCGAAGGCTGCATAAATGGCAGAATAAAAGTCCCGGATAGGTTTTCCCTTATAGGATCGCTTTGTCTTGCTTGTGGTGAACACAGTGTACACATTTCCCGTTTTCATGATATGCAGTTCAATGCCTCGATAAGAACGCTCCCACAGGTTAGGCCTTGTCTGTTTCCATTCACGCTTTATAAAGTTCTTCCTGCGTCTTGCCCGATTCCGCATCAGTCTCTCGCGCTCCTGGGCTTTCAGAATGTCACCTTCCATGACTCCCGCGCAGATGCAGCCTACTCTGACCTCCTCGAAGTAGAGATCGTGATCCATGACATGTACGAAGCGAACATTGCTGCAACCGCAGAGCTCACACTCAAACAGATCTGCTTCTGGATCATCCTCCCGGACATCCTCCACACCAATGCAGCGCCAGCCGTCTAATGGCGCACCCCATTTTTTCAATTCGTTGATACAGCGGGCATAATATGCTTTGTCACGCCTGTCCACATCAGTTTTAACCATTCTGTCCATCTGAAACCTCCCTGTTTATGGGCCTTTTTGACATTTGTCACGTTGTCCGGACCCCTATAGATATATAAATGGCTAGACATATTTTTCTATAAAGAAAGAAATAATCTATTTTGCCTATATATAAGGGGCATGTGACAACGTGACAAATGTCTGGAGCCCCGTGTTTATGCTGCGTTTTTTGTTGCCGCATCATGAAATGTTACCGGGACAGTTAGGACAAAACCGATGGATTGACCACATACTTTGGAAGTGGTGGTCTTCCCGTAGAATAGGTCTTTTCCTGACGCCTCGTTATATAGTCGTAATCTTCCAGAAAATCCAGAACAGGCTGTATCTCCGCTACTGTTTTAAAGGTCCTGCAGCAACGCATAGCCTCTCTGCGGTCAAATTCTGTCATCCCTTTTTCTTTTATCATCTTCAGGATCCTACTTGCCTGCTTGTACATAGCGTCCTCCGGGATCACGTCATATACCGTCAGTGCATGGCTGAGATAATATCGGCCAAGCCGTATGGCGTTTGTCATTGTCGCCCCATCAACTACCAGCGATTCTCTATCCATCAGAAAATCCGGCGCTCGATACAAGCCTCCTCGGCAAAGAAGGCCCGAGATCCGCAGTGTATTGCCTATAAGCTTTCCTACCCAGTCAGCAATTTCCGCATACTCTGACTTCATCTTTGATTCAGTTTCCTCTGCAAAAGCAGTTAGAAGCTCTGCCGCTTCCTCCGAAAGCGTAATGATCTCAGGCCTTGGCGGATATTCATCATCCAGGAGATTGATCATCTTCTGCTCATATCTTTTGCGGACCGGTTCCGGGACAGGATCAGACTGAAATTTGCGTCTCCCCACTGTCGACTTAGGAAAGCAGTAAAGAAAACGCGCTGTGAGTCCTCTCCCGCGGAAAGTTGCATTTCCCAGTACATCAGAGATCACCTTCGGCTGTGTCATCAGAAGAACTGTGAGCTGCGGATTCATAATGCTCTCGCTTTCTCTCCCGATTCGATCCACACGAATGGTGTCGCCTGAGTATCCCTTAAGAAAGACATCGATGTTCACTGTTTTGGTGTAGATTCCGGCGAGAGTATCAAAGATTCCTCCCTCACTGGAGACCAGGGCTGCGCGTCCTTTATTCGCAGACATAACCGAGGCCAGCTTCTCTGTTGTGATGTCATCGACATACAGGTGCAGAGGCTTCTCTTCCTGGTACTCGGCGATCTCCTGTGCGATCATCTCCATGTCTCCCGGCTCTGCAGTTCCCTTTGCCACCTTGTCCTCAATGGCTTTCTGCCGACGTTCCAGTATTCGTCTCTGCATCTTACTGCTCTCCACCCGTGCTGCATTTCTCTGGTTATACTGAAGCTCATAGTTATCTAAGGGGCCTGCCATTGCACGAAGGACAGCTGACTTTCTCTCAGATGGACTTGCGATGATATTGGAGAAAGTGTTGAGCGGTTCGGTCCAGTCTTCCTTTCCCTGAATGTCATACTTTCCCTGGAGGCAAACAGACAAAAGAGCGAGCGCGACTGTCCCTGCCATATCGACAGGCGTCTGTGTGCTTTCCGCCACTGCCAGCGCATACGCGCCAATATCAGACGGAAGCGCATCCACCGGGAAAGACTCCGTCTCGTATCTACCAAACGGAATAGGGTCTTTCCACGAAGATTGGATTTCCTCAAATTCCTGCTTTGCTTCTTCCAGCTTCATCTTCTCCAGCTCTTCCTTCACTAATGGATCTCCCTGTGCGAATTCCGCCATCTTTAGGAACGATGCCTTTTCATCATCGTCACCGAAGCGGTGCACCCTTACCAAATCGAATGCATTCAGGGTTCTTTCTCCGGCAGGATCTGTCGCGTGGTGACTGTAGGAAAAAACCCCGTTATATGTCACAACGCCGCAAGAACCCTCACCGGGAATGTAGTCATATCGTCCCTCTGTGGCACTGGGTGCGTATACATCGGAGAGGAACTTGCTGATAGCGTCCTCAATGCTGTAAACCCTGCAGAATGCTCCGACAATTCCTTTCTTTTTGAGAGGATCTTCCTGCATCTTCCCATCATGTTTTCTCTGCTTTTTCTCCCTACTCGATACCGGCAGGTTGGAGTAATCCTCCCAACCCGGATGCTCATCCAGATAGGCGTTGGCATCGAAAAAAGGTCCTTCTATGACCGTACAGATATACTCACCATCTTGAGGAGTTGATGGCCAGTGCATCAGCTGATTGGGCACAAACGATACAGGATCAAACTGCTCGATTCCAAACTCTGCTGCCAGATACCTGGAGACCGGCCCATAGCGATCAGGAGGAGTATCTTCTATAAGAGCGATTACAACGCGATACCGCGGTCTCCCTGGGCTATGACTATGGGTCGTGTAGATAATGGCGGCATAGCCAAACTTATTTACAAACCTCCTATAGAAGGCCGGCTCTGGTGTATCCACGTCGAAAGTAATGAAAGATCTGAACTTAACGTTCACTATCTTCCGTCTACCACCGATCAGGTATCCTCCTACAAACCCGCCTCTGTCCTTGGCATCGCTCTGGTCGTCCTTGCACATAGCCTGGTACTCTTCTTCGGTCTCGGACGTATAAATCGTTTTTCTCAACTTTTCACAGATGGCTTCCCATGTAACCTTCTTGTTTTTCCAATAGGCAGCCTTTCGGCTGCCTGCGACTGCTATAGTGAATTCACGCATAGTATCCTCCCCTTGAGCTCCCTTCTTACCTGTCAAGTTCGAACCGCTCTTCGTCGATCACCTGCTTGGCAAATCCGAGTGCCTTCGCGATCGCTTCCAGCGACTCGTCTCCGCAAGAAGCAATCTCGATGCCAATCACTCTCCCGTCGTCATCCCTTATGGGATTGAAGTACATATCTCCGCAGAAGCATTCAATCTTCAAATATGTTCTGCCACCTGCTTCTCTTCTATTGCTTCCTCTGTAACCGCTGGTCCCAGCGACTACGTGGAGCGCTGTATCCTTTTCCAACACAGCCCTCTCATAGGTTTCGATCATGTGATCATTGATTTTGATTCTTCCTTCACTCACTGCGTACATGTCATTTCCTCCTCGCTAATAAATCTGATGTACTTCTCTCCCTTTGCTGCGTAGGCAATCTCCGCATTCATGCCCTCGCTCCTCTCATCTCCAAATACCCACACCTCTGCGCATTTGGTCATGAGAACCTTTCCCATAAAAATCGCCAGGTCTCTCTCAGTCTCCTCATCCACAAACTGCGGCAGGAGAAGGTGTGGCGCTATGGGAATGTATCCTTGCTCCACTGCATACCGGCTATAGAGCTGAGCATTTCTGATATTGGTCTTCACATCACCTCTGTACTTCGAACAGATGTAGACAAGCGGTCTATAGCCAAAGCTCAGCGCTGCGCCTGCAGTGGGATCCGGATATCCTTCACTGTTTTTGTAATCCTGATCCATCTCGGACCTCCTTTCCTTGTAGTAGAACTCTCGTCCTCTACCTGTCCTCCGACAAAAACGAGCCCGGATTCCAAACGGCCTGAAGATTTTTTGATCGATGTGTTTCTTCTGAATAAAAGCGAGCGCATGAAAATCTTTTGAAATTTTTGATCTCGATTTGGAATCTGATCACCTTTTTGTCGGAGTAAGGGCAGAAGGGAGATAGAGACAATGCATGACAAGTATTACCGGGCCCGCGACGGCCCCAGTGAAGAAGACCACTAATCAGAAAACGAAAGCTCATATACGGAGGACAAGCGAAATGAAGAAAAACGAGATGGCGATCCTGATTGAGGGATTGCGCAGGTTAAGCGCTGATGTGCTGCAGATCGCTGAGGCGCTGGAAGGAAAGCCGGAAGAAGCACCGGTTACAGCAGCAGAAGCGGCGCCGTCAGAAAGCACTGCTAAAGAAGAAACAAAGACATACTCATTAGAAGAGGTAAGACGGATACTGGCCGACAAGTCACGATCCGGATACCGGGCAGAGGTAAAGGCACTGCTCACAGCACATGGCGCCTCTCGACTGTCTGACATCACTGATCCGGCTGCTCTCTCAGCTCTTGCGTTAGAGGCGGAGGTGATCGGCAATGGCTAAGCATGCCTACCTCTCCGCATCGGCCAGCCACCGCTGGCTTGCCTGCCCGCCGAGCGCGAAACTCTGTGCTCAGGTGGAGGATCAGGGAAGTCCCTTTGCACAGCAGGGAACCGATGCCCACGAGCTGTGTCAGTATCTTGTGGAGAAGGCTCTCGGATATAAGGTGCGGGATCCCACTGAAGATCTCACCTGGTATGACGCCGAGATGCAGGAGGCTGCGGAGGGCTACTGTGCCTTCGTCATGGAGCAGATAGCAGAAGCCAAAAAGCTCTGTGCTGACCCGCTGGTCTGCATCGAGCAGACACTGGATTTTTCCAAATGGGTCGAGCACGGATTTGGCACCGGCGACTGCGTGATCGTGGCAGACGACCTGCTGCATGTCATTGATTTCAAGTATGGCGTCGGAGTCCTGGTCGAAGCCACTGACAATAGCCAGCTCAAATGCTACGCCCTCGGAGCGCTCGACACCTTTGGTGATCTCTACAACATAGATCACATTCGTATCACGATCTTTCAGCCAAGGCGCGACAACGTGGACTCCTTCGATCTCACAAAAGACGAGCTGCTTCAGTGGGCAGATGACGTTTTGGCGCCAACCGCCAAGCTGGCCTATGAGGGCATGGGAGAATTCCACGCCGGCGACCACTGTCAGTTCTGCAAGATCAAGGCCACCTGCAGGGAGCGCGCCTCCTACAGTATGGAGCTTGCAAAGTATGACTTTGCTGCTGCGCCCACACTTGATACGCAGGAAATTGCAAAGATTCTGCCTCAGATCGACGCCCTGGTATCGTGGGCGGACGACATTAAAACCTTCGCTCTCTCCCAGGCTCTTTCCGGAGAGCACTACCCTGGCTACAAGCTGGTCGAAGGAAGAAGCAACAGAAAATACAGCGATGAGTCCGCTGTAGCAAGGATTGTAGAGGATGCTGGATATGATCCATTTGAAAAGAAGCTCCTTGGCATCACAGCAATGCAGAGGCAGCTCGGCAAGAAACGTTTTAATGAACTGTTATCGGGGCTCATTATAAAGCCCCAGGGAAAGCCCGTACTGGTTCCCAATAGCGACAAACGCCCGGAACTGAACACGGCAGCAAATGATTTTATGGAGGAAAATGAAAATGAGTAAAACTGTTATGAATCCCACGAAAGTTGTAACTGGAAAGCACACCGTCTTTTCCTATCTGAACGTCAACGAGCCGAAGACACCCATTGGCGGAGGCACTCCCAAGTACAGCGTTTCGCTGATCATCCCCAAGAGCGACACTGCAACAATCGCCAAGATCAAAGCGGCCATCAAGGCTGCCTATGACGAGGGCCAGTCCAAGCTCAAGGGAAACAGCAAGTTTGTACCGGCGCTCGAGGACATCAAGACTCCTCTGCGTGACGGTGACAGGGAGCGCAAGGGCGACGATGCCTACAAGGATTCCTACTTTGTAAATGCCAACTCTACCACCAAACCCGGCGTGGTTGACGCAGACCGCCAGCCGATCCTGGAGACATCGGAGCTCTATTCCGGCATCATCGGCAGAGCAAGCATCAATTTTTACGCCTACAACACCAACGGCAATCGTGGCATCGCCTGCGGACTGAACAACCTGCAGAAGCTCTCCGACGGTACTCCGCTCGGTGGCCACTCCAGAGCAGAGGATGACTTCGCGGATCTGGATGACGAGGACGACGAGGATTTCCTGGCCTGATGCCAGACATGAGGGGGTGGGCTCTTTGCCCACTTCCTTTTTGGAGGGATGCTATAATGGAAAACACAGAATACTACTGTGATACATGTGAGGAAGGAAAGAAAAACAGCTGTCCACATGCGCAGGGTAGGCACTATGACGTCTGGGGAGAAGGGATCAGCCCTCCCGACTACTGCCCCAATCAGCCGGCAGATGACCTTCCGTTTTAGAGAGATATGAACGATATGAATGAAATAAAAACACTATCTATTGATCTGGAAACCAAGAGCAGCGTCGATATCTCAAAGGCTGGTGTGTACAAATATGCCCAGTCTCCAGATTTCGATATACTGCTCTTTGGTGTATCTATTAACAGTGGACCGGTAACCGTTTATGATCTGGCCTGCGGTGATGTTCTTCCTGATGAAATCCTTGCCGCCCTGCCTGATTCTGGTGTTACCAAGTGGGCATACAATGCTTCGTTCGAGAGAATCTGTATCTCAGAGTGGCTCCGCAAAAATCACCCGCAGTACTGCACTGAAAGATATCTTGATCCCTCTTCCTGGAAATGCTCTATGGTGTGGGCTGCCTACAACGGGCTCCCATTTGGACTGGAGAAGGTCGGTGCAGTCCTTGGTCTGGAGCAACAAAAGCTCAAAGAAGGCAGGGATCTGATCCGGTACTTCTGTAACCCCTGTAAGCCAACTAAGACAAATGGCGGAAGGACATGGAATCTTCCCGAGCATGCGCCGGAGAAATGGGATCTGTTCAAGAAATATAATCAGCGCGATGTGGAAGTGGAGATGCAGATACAGGATCGGCTTCGAAGTTATCCTGTTCCTGACTTCGTCTGGGATGAGTACCATTTGGACCAGAGAATAAATGACCGCGGTATTATGATCGATCGCGAACTTGTGGAGCAGGCCATTCTTATGGACGAGACTTCTAATACGGATCTGACCGTGCAGATGCAGGAGCTGACAGACCTGCAGAATCCAAACTCCGTAGCTCAGCTGAAAGGATTCCTTGCAGAAAAAGGAATCGAAGCCGATTCCCTCGGAAAGAAGGACGTGGCAGAAATGATAAAAACGGCTCCGCCGGAGATCGCTGAGATCCTTCAGCTCCGATTGCAGCTTGCAAAGAGCAGCGTGAAGAAATACCAGGCCATGCAAAACGCCTCCTGTGAGGATGACCGCTGCCGCGGAATGTTTCAGTTTTATGGAGCAAGCCGCAGTGGCCGCTGGGCCGGCCGGTTGATTCAGTTGCAGAATCTCCCTCAAAACCATCTTCCTGATCTCGAGCAGGCGAGAGCACTCGTTAAGTCAGGTGACTACGAGATGGTAAAAATGCTTTACGGAAATGTGCCTCAAATCCTCTCTGAACTGATCCGGACAGCCTTCATTCCGGCTCCCGGATACAGATTCATTGTTAGCGACTTTTCCGCTATCGAGGCTAGGGTCCTCTCCTACCTCGCTGGTGAAACCTGGCGATCTGATGTCTTTAAAAACAACGGTGACATTTATTGCGCATCGGCGTCACAGATGTTCGGCGTCCCTGTTGAGAAGCACGGCGTAAACGGACACCTGCGGCAAAAAGGTAAAATCGCAGAATTGGCCCTCGGATATGGTGGCAGCGTCGGCGCTCTGAAGGCTATGGGCGCCCTCGAAATGGGCCTCTCGGAGGAAGAACTGCAGCCTCTGGTCTCCATGTGGCGAGAGTCTAATCCCCGCATCGTGCAGTACTGGTGGAAGGTCGATACCGCTGTCAAGAAAGCGATCAAGGAGCACGTTACCGCTGAGGTTGGCGATGTAAAGTTCTTCTGGAAGTCCGGCATGCTGTTTATTGAGCTTCCGTCCGGAAGGCGCCTGGCGTATGTAAAGCCTAAAATCGGCGTAAATCAGTTCGGGGGCGAATCTGTCACCTATATGGGAACCGACGCCCAGAAGAAATGGAGCCGGATCGAGAGTTATGGTCCCAAGTTCACCGAGAACATCGTCCAGGCTATCAGCCGCGACATTCTGGCCTATGCCATGAACACGCTTCGTAACTATCAGATCGTCGGACACGTACACGACGAGGTGATTATCGAAGTGCCTCCGGAAGTATCCTTGAATAATATCTGCGAACTTATGGGCCAGACACCTCCGTGGATCACTGGGCTCCTGCTGCGGGCAGATGGTTACGAATGTGAGTTTTATCGGAAGGACTAAAAGCAGCCATGTTTGCAGATCAGCTAAAAGCAGCAAGAAAAAAAGCGTGGTTATACGCAATCAGAACTTGCAGACGCACTTAACGTCTCCAAGGGTACTGTCGCCATGTGGGGAACCGGGAAACGCCACCCGTCTCTTGAAAAGGTCGGCGAAATATCCGATCTTCTTCGGGTAAGCACAGATTACCTGATCAAAGGAAACGATACCGCTCATCTGACTACTGCTCAAGGCAGAGCGAGACACATCCAATATTCATAGGACACGGATCAGGCGGCACCCGATATTATAACGGATGCCGCCTTTACAATCATCCTCTATAATACTTCTCCCAGCGATCACGAATACGCTTCCACTGATAATAATACCAACTCTTTTCCGACTTCTTCCTGTTGAGCCTTGCCAGGATTTCATCACGGCTAAGCCCATACTCGTCCCCCTCGATGATGTCTGCGAGAAGAGGTTCCTCCCCACGGAGAACTTCTTTGAAACGGCTCCATACAACGTTGCTAATTGCTTCATCTGCGGTAGGGTCTAAAGCGCAGACACTGGACTTTACCGTTTCCGCCATATCCTCCAGGGAAGCGTCTCTGTCTGTCTTTACTTCCAGTCCCATTTTCATAGGGCACTCATCGCTGTAACAACTGATACTCTCAGGGCAGCGAATCTCCCTTCCTGTTCTAGGACTGCGAATCGTGCACCGGTTCTTTCTTTCGTACTCCTTGTACTCCGTATTCTTCGCAGTAAGATAAGCTTTTGTTCCTGCATTCTCTTCGTCGTCAATAAGCTCCATCACGACCAGCACTGGAGTGGCACTGAATCTGTGCATTGTGACAAATCTCCTGTCGATTCCCCTCAGCTTGATGTCCTCTTCATCTGTTGGAATCGGCACGAATTTCTTTCCCTTCGGGGGATTCGTAAAATCAACCTTGCCATTGTCTTTAATCGTGAAGCCTAAGTTTTCCAGTTCTTTGCGTGCCATCATAAAGGCCCTCCTTTTCGCGTTTTGTCTTGTCGCGAAACGGAGAGCCGCCATGGCCGCCAATAGAAAAGGGTGCACGAATTAATCCGAACCCGAGAGAGCCATTCTGGTCTCTCCGTTTCAGTTTCGTGCCTCCCCTGCTCACTGGTTTGGCATTCGTATTCAGTTGTGAACCTCGCCGCAGTGGTGAGCAGTAGTCGACTTTTTCACTGCGGCTCGGTCGTATAATTAGAGCGTTTTGAGCGCTCAGCTGGATCTGCACTATGTGCCGGCCCAGCTCAGGGCTCTAAGCTTTCACAATAGATATATAAGAATTCCTCCGGAAAGGTGCTCAAAAGCCTCCCCACCCTGTCCAATGGAGATAAGAGAAGTTCTTTGACGAATCCCTTCACCTTCCCATGCCTGCATAGCGGCAGATTTTACAATTGAATTCACAAAACAGTTCTATGTTTTGCGGCGGCCATGCCTGAGCACATCGTCTCCTAATTGATAGCCGTGGCAGCTTCCTTAACCTGACGCTTCTGTCCTCTGGTCCCTCCCCTACTCCTTAGCCCAAAGATCAACCCTCTGAGAAAACAAAAAGCCGGAGTCATCACCACACCGTTTTCAGGTGTGATAACAACTCCGGCAATTTGGTATCTCGGTAGCTCGTTTTCGGATCCGTGGCTCGGTAATTGGCTAATGTTTCGTTTCAATCTCTTTAATCTGGAAGAGGATGTCGTCCCAGGGAATGGTCCTTGTTCCGTCTTTTCCCTTAAGCTCCACCTCCATCTTTCCATCATCACGAAGGATGAGATCAAATAATCTCGGCTTGATTTTATTCCTGCTCCTAATATCTCTGATCGGAATTCTTCTCAAAAGTCTCACCTCCTGGCTTGCTGTCCGTTTTTTTGTACAGGTCAACTGCTATGCTTATGTTACAATACCAAATACGCTAAACCTGTAATTAATTTGCGCAATTTGCGCACTTTTTCAAATCACAAGGTTGACATCTTTCATATTTAGATGTACTATCTTTCTATAAGTTGCATGTTTTACGAACTTAGTATACGAATGTTACAGACTAATGTCAATACGAAAGTTGCGTGAAATATGCAAGGTCCCGAGAGGGAATACGAGATACATCCGGAAGGTCCCACTTACCTACCGGAGAAACCGCTTCCATTAGAAAGGACAGTACCATGAACCTTAGTGAGAAACTCAGAAACGCAAGAGCTGCCAAGCACATGTCTCAGACAGAACTTGCAAACAAGACAGGGATGTCCCTGCGGACCATCCAGAACTACGAGATGGGCACCAGGCTTCCTAAAAGCAGGAGCACCTATGACAAGCTTGCCGAAGCGCTGGAAATGGACGTCGACATCCTTCTGGATGAAAACGCAGAATTTGTGCTGCGCGCTAGCGAAAGCTATGGCGGCCGTGGCGCAAAGCAGGCCATGGATATGGTTGCTGACATCAAGGCGCTCTGGGCCGGCGGCGAGATGGAAGAAGAAGACATGGATGAGATCATGCAGGCGTTGCAGGAGGCGTATTGGGAGGCAAAAAAGAACAACCGTAAGTACGTGAACAAGCGCTACAGGAAGGAGGACTCTCCTTCCGAATAATGCACGGGGGTACCACGAATGGATGACAGAATCCTGAAAAAGTCTCAATACCTGATCGAGAAATTCGGAACCAGGGATCCCTTTGAGATTGCAGAAAGATTGGGATACTATGTCAAACTGATCAACACCAAAAAGCAGAAAGGCTTTTGCAAGATCCTGCTTAACAACTATTTCATCTTCATCAACGCGAACTTGAGCCCGCAGATGCAGCGAATGACCTGTGCCCATGAGCTCGGCCATCTCCTGCTGCACCGGGATGCGCTAAGGAGCCAGATTTTCCTCGCTGAGATGGAGCTTTTCAACATCACTGATCGTCGGGAACTGGAAGCAAATCAGTTTGCTGCATCTCTTCTTATCGACGACGGGGAACTTCTGCAGATACTGCAGGAAGGGAATGACGTCGTGACCGCTGCCAGCATGATGGACGTAAACGTCAATATGCTGATGGTCAAACTCCTTACTATGAACCAGAACGGTCACAAATTTGATCTGCCTTATTACCCCAAGGCAGAGTTTATGGGGACAATTGGCGACAGCGCAGATTCGATCTGAGAAGGGAGGCCTTATGGATAGGACTTATATTTGCATTGATCTTAAGTCCTATTATGCCTCCGTGGAATGCGTCGCCAGGGGAATGGATCCCCTGAAGGCCAACCTCCTGGTCGCAGACGACAGCCGCACGGACAAGACCATCGTCCTTGCCGTATCTCCGGCCCTCAAGGCGATCGGCGTCCCCGGTAGGCCACGCCTATTTGAAGCCAAACAGAAGATTCGGGATTATGAAGCGGCGCACCACACACGGATCGAATATGTCACTGCCCCACCCCGCATGGCGGAGTACATCCGCGTCTCGTCAAAGATTTATGAGATCTACCGGAAATATGTCTGCAAAGACGACATCCACGTCTACAGCATCGATGAGTGCTTTATCGATGTGACGGGATATCTGCACTTTTATGAAAAGGACGCTGAGGCAGCCGGCGTGTCTCCTGCACACCAGATGGCCATCACCATGATCCGTGATGTTCTCGCAGAGACAGGTATCACAGCTACAGTCGGCATTGGCACCAACCTGTATCTCGCCAAGGTCGGCATGGACATCGTTGCCAAAAAAGCAAAGCCAGACAAGGACGGCGTCCGGATCGCAGAGCTGAATGAAGACTCCTACAAAATTCTCTTATGGGACCACAAACCGCTGACCGACTTCTGGATGATCGGCCCCGGCACGGCAAGAAAGCTGCAGAAACGCGGCATGTACACTCTCGGCGATGTTGCCACCATGGCGCTCTATGACGAGGGAATGTTCTACAAGATGTTCGGCATCAACGCAGAGATCCTTCTCGACCACGTCTGGGGTATCGAGCCCTGCCTTATGAGCGACATCAAGAACTACAAAGTGGTCTCCCACTCCATCAACGTTGGCCAAGTGCTCTCAAGGCCCTACGCCTACGGGGAAGCAAAGCTGGTCTTTATGGAGATGGCGGACAAACTGGCTACAGAACTTCTTTCCAAAAGTCTGACCGCACGCAGTCTCTCCTTTTGGGTATCCTTTGATCCCAAAAGCCTGGACGAGAACCCCTACTATATGGGGCCAGTATCTGTAGACTTTTATGGCAGGCTCCATCCGCGCCATGTCGGCGGCAACATTAAACTCAGAAACCGTACCAACAGCAACAAGGAGATACTGTCCGCGCTGGTAGGCTCCTTTGAGAAAAAGGTGGATAGATCTCTCCTCATCCGAAGACTCGGTGTCACAGCAGGTGACACGAGCAAAGAAACAGGAATGTACCAATTAGATTTATTTACGGACTATGATGCACTCGACAAGGAACGCCGTCTGCAGCGTGCCCTTATTGAAGTACGCCAAAAATATGGTCCCAACTCGCTCCTTCGCGGATTCAACTATCTGGAAGGTGGTACAGCCAGACAACGCAATCTCCAGATCGGCGGTCATAAAGCATAGTGCTTCTCTCCTGCCGATCAGAAAGGCAGGACGCCATGGCAGCGATCACTTTACCCGCTGGTTTCAAATACAGGGCTGCATTTATAGCCGGCCGCCCCCGTCACCAGGATGACCACTTTGCTTTTCTTCATCCCAAGATGGATCGCAGAAGACGAGCCAAGCTCTTTGCTCCCTTCGACGCGCTGGATGGATACTCTGAAAGTATCGACAGTAAAAATACTGAGTATGTTGAGCGAATTGATCTCGAAGAAGACGATCGCAGAGAGCTGGACCGCCGGATACGTATCTTGCACGGACTCACTTACAACGGCAGGATGGCGCGCACCAATCGCGTGCAGATCAGTGTCCGATACTATGTTCCCTGCACGGATGAGAACAATTTTGCCTTCCAGCTTCGCGGCCAATATAGAATCGTATCCGGGATTTGTCGCAAAGTAGACAGCGATGTGACAAATTCGATCACAATAGACGAAGCGGTCATCCCGCTCACAGACGTAATCGAGATAACCGCTGCCGATGAAAACATATTCAAGAAAGATGAGTGGGCGGCGTGCTGAACTCTGCAAAGGGCGCGTATAACTGATATAATTTACTGCATATATAAATCAAACAGATATCAGCACTTTATACAATTCAATAACAAGAGGTGACATTATGGATCTTAATGAAGTAATGGAAAAAGCAATACAAACAGAGTGGGAGTGTAAGCATAGAGAAGAGCACACATTAATAATAAAAACGGTCAATGATATTGAGCAGGCTAATTTTAATAATATTGAAATTGAATCCGTCACTATATCTTCTGTCTTTGGTAATTATGATGGACCGCTTCCCGACTTATCATCGGCGGTTAATATCCGTCAAATATCCATTTATCGTTTATGCTCTTGGGAAGAAATAATTAACTCATTACCTCCATTTGCTGAAGAAGTTCTAATAGTCGTACCATATAACGCTGCTCCTCTCCCCCTAATCAATCCGTCGCTTAAACGATTGGTCATTGAATTCCGTAATACGGATGATGATAACCCTTCAGAGAAATGCTCCATTGATTTTAGTGGAATACCTAATGTTGAAGAATTATCCTTACAAAACGCCGGAAATATTATTCTTGATAATCTCACATCGCTGTCAAACCTTAAATCCTTAAAATGTACAAAATTGACAGGCGGCAGCGTTAATTTGCCAAATATTCCGTCCCTTGAGAAGCTTATGCTAACGGGTTCATTTAATGATTTTCATGTCAGTGAACTCATGCCTTCTTTGAAAGAAGTATATTTATCCTGCGATATACGTAATATCAACTCTTTAAAGGAAATGCCCGCGTTAGAATTAGTAGCACTGGACTGCCCCAAAGGTATAGATCTATCTGTTACCGATCAGCTTCCAAATCTTAAATACTTAAGCTGCAGCACAAACAGTTTAATAACAAATACTGATAATCTTCTTAACAGGGATAACGTTAAATCGATAATATCTATGCGCGACCATCAACTAGATTATATAAGGCGCTCGACTCCAAGCTTTAACCTTTATATTATTATGCGTATGTTGAAACAGCAGGATGAACGTATTGCAAAAACCAATTTTGAAAGCCCTCTTTTACGAGATATCTACAATGGCAGCAGGCAAAGTGGATTTGCAGATGCTATGCGCCGCACAAAAGAACAAGCATCCATGACAAAAGAACAGCGCTTAGGAAGGCTGTTACAAGCGGATTTTGAAAAAGAGTTCTTTAACTCTATTAATCCATTTAACTATAGGCTAAGTGAATACGAGGTCTATTTTAAAAAATTCTATATCACAAATGCCCTAGATAATTATCCTTTTTTAAAGCAAACGGAAAAAATGCGTCAGCAGCTTCTTCGTGAATCACGTCCTCTCTCAGCTTGGCTTAAAGAGTTTAAAGCACCTGGAAATATACTTTTTTTAGATACTGATTTACTGACAATAAGTATTAAGCTCTTGCCCGGTAACGGAGAATTTACAATCAATACAACTGATGGCAGAAGATACTTGCAGGATTCATTCAAGAAACACTTTAGAAGGGTGGCCCCTAAGATATTAGATGGGTTTGATATCGAATCATATAACTACATCGTAAATATAACCCAGTATTACTTTAGCAATCTCTATATCGAGCATTGTGTACTTCCAATTATCATTGCAATAAAGTCTATCCAGGATTCAATTATACTAAGATCTGACACTGTATTAGCGACTCGGTTTCAGGACGGTAAACAAACACTTATGTGCGAGAATCAGTCAGTATCTTGTAGAGTATCTAAAATGAATGGTTTCTCAAGAATAGTGTTCTGTGGTAAAGAGGATTTTCATGAAGATGATTTAGAACTTCTGTACTGCAAAAATGTCGAGAAAATTATATCCGCTATGGTTACAAAGTAGTCAAGTAGACAGTGATATAAAAAAACGGTTATAAAAGACAGCGCAGTTGTCCCGCTCGCAGACGTGATCGAGATAACCGCTGTCGATGAAAGCATATTTAAGAAAGATGAGTGGGTGGCGTGCTGAGCTTTATTATACAGGGCTTTCTCAGCACTAGCTTTTATAATAACCTCTGCAGCAACGCCGGAAAGGAGGATGCCATGATACAGCAGTTATCACTATTTCCTGAAAATTCCCCGGCCGATCCGCGTCCTCCCATCACCGTCACATGGAATGGAATTCACGGTTGCACAAAAGTATCCTACGGCTGTCAGCACTGCTACATGTTCCGCAGAGATGAGTCCGTGGGGAAGGATCCGACTGTCGTTAGAAAGACGCAGAGCTTCAACCTGCCTGTCCGCCGGCTACGTACTGGAAAATATAAAGGGCTCTACAAGATTCCGTCCGGCTCTCACATTTTCACCTGCTTTTCCTCTGACTTCTTCCACAAGGATGCGGATGCATGGAGAGACGAGATGTGGGATATGATCCGGGAGCGCACCGACTGCACTTTCTTTATGATCACCAAGAGGCCAGAAAGGATCTTGGATCATCTTCCGGCAGACTGGGATGGCGGATGGGGTCACGTGACCATTGCCGTCACAACCGAGAACCAGTGGGCTGCAGACAGGCGCCTTCCTGTCTACCTGTCCGTTCCCATGAAGCACTACTCTGTCATGATCGAGCCGATGCTGAGCACAGTTAATCTGCGCAGATACTTCACCGCATATACCCGGACTGATTCCCGGGGACATGCGGCGCCACTCATAGAGACTGTGTCTGTCGGCGGAGAGTCTGGTCCGGATGCGCGGATCTGCGACTACGCCTGGGTGCTCGATGTCCACATGCAGTGTGTTGAATACTCTGTCCCCTTCTCTTTCCACCAGACCGGCGCCAGGTTAAAGAAGGGAGATAAGATCTATGAGATCCCCCGTGAACATCAGCACGAGCAGGCCTGGAAAGCACGCCTTGACTTTGACGGCGCTCGGTTCCCTGCATGGGATGCTGACTTCGAAACAGATACAATAGAGTAGCCCTTACAGCCTGATTTCATCGAGTGCATACCGAATCTCATCTTCCACAGTGACATCCGCCGCTAGCCAGGGATGATCTGCCAGCTGGAAGCTGTCCTGTGGAAGATCAAAACCTCTCGTTTCTGTCATTTCCTGTGCGCTCTCTTTTGTTCCCATTATGTTGTTTCCCCCTATTGTCTTTTCTTCAACTCTTTACTGTATGCCCCGCAGAGTTGCTAGTTCACGAATGAACTGAATTGCTGTCGAGAGATCAGGAAATGTCAGTCTACACTCTACATCTGACAAATCATCCCACGGAACTTTATAAGGTGATCTTAACGCGTATGGATACCAATAGCTCATATCTTTCCCTGCATAGAAGTCAATTCTTCCCTCATCATACCAAAATTGGCTGCGAAGTCGTCTTCTTCTGACATCTCCCAGATTTATGTAAGGGGCGTCCTTCCTATCAAAACGGATTTCGCTGATGAATCCATACTGGGTAAGATTCTTATGAATCTGATCCAGTGCGTTATTTTGGGGATCCGTAATTTGATCCTCAAATTGTTTCATTCCGTGTACTTCCAAATAACGGACCGGTTTTCCAGTCCTTTTCGCATACGCTATCTCTGCCTGCGTACTGGAACCGATATACCCGCCGACGTTAATCACAAAGATCTCGTCCGCCATATCGATCTTCCGAAGATGCATATCATCAAGCATCTCCTTGTTGCCTTCTGTCCACACCTCATTGTCACCAGAGTGACCGAATAGCCCGACGCTAATCACGATATTGCCTTCAAGCGTCAGTCTTTTTTGAGCTTCCATGAAGGCGTCTTTGAAACGCGTGCTACCGCAAAGAGTGACAACTTTGTATTTTCCGACCATATTTCGATGCCCTTCCTAAGTTATACCAATCGATAATATAATCAGTTTCCTATTACTTTCCCATATGGACGGCCATCGAGCGTGGACCACTCTTTTCTTCCATTTGCTGCGCGACCTCCTACAACAGATGCCGCACCACTGACCGAGTCAAAAATGTAGTCCTGGACAAATTCTCCATTAGAAATAATCCCTTGCTGTATCAAATAATTGCGATGATCAATATATCCTTGTGGGCAACTCGGAACTGTATCAGAGGAAATCTTGCTTCCCTTTTTTACGCAGAATTTTGAACCTGGAGCAGAAACGCCTGTCGCGTTGCATCCTCTTATCGCAAGATGAAATATCGTATCACTAACACTCCCCGGTAAGGCAGGATCAACCTGCAGGTCCCATGCTTTTGTGAAGACACTCAGCAATTGCTCCTGCCGGTCCTTAATAACAATCGGTGTCCATGACGGCAAACTGACAACTTGTGTTGTCAACGTATAGGACGTAGTACCATTTTTGTTCTGGAAGTATGTTTTCTTCTTCTTATCAAAATCATAATTCTGGGCTTGTGAATTATGCTTTCTTGTTAATGGCACAAGATTCGCAATCCGATTAAGCCAGTACGCTCTCTCTTGCTTATCTGGCCAGAGGGTATCCCATTCGCTGCCTTTCTCAGGGTTTTGTGGAAGCACATGCTCAATAGAAAATACGGTTACATCATATTTTGCCGCCCCATCCGAAACGAGTGAATCAAGCCGTTGAACCACATAGTTTCTACGGCGCGAGGGCATTGTGTATATTTCGCCATCAAGGATATGTAAGAACGATACTTTTTCTTCATCTGTTAACTCGATCGTCTTAAGCGGATTTGTGATTGAGTGGTTTGGATTTGAATCCATTTCGGCTAGCAACCACTTATATCTATCCATACGATGATTCACATCCTGGGCTGTAATATGGAGGAAAGAAGCAAGCCGCTCCAGCTTTGTCATAAACCAAAGCACGTAATCAGAATCATTATAGTGTCCGGCCAAGAATGCAATCGCCGGCGGCATCCAATCATAGTTATCAATTTTATTAAGCCAGTACAATATAGAATTCACTTTTTCTGCATTGCTGGTAGATACATATTCTTGACCACGCAAACACGAATATGCCTCAGCATATGGTGTGAGAACTTCGTCTATTAGCTCTTTCGAGGTTGTCCTCTTTACCACATACTCCCGGAACTCTTCAAGCAGGCTCTTCTTTGGTCTTTCTTTTGCAAAGATCATCCGGGTATGAGTGAACACTTCATTGAACCCTTCTCTGCCAGTGAGATTCTCCAGTTCTTCCCACTTGTCGGTATAGGCCTCTTGACTGCTCTCGGGTATATCTCCTATTACTTCTGACTTGATGATATCGATAGGGAGCAGATCAAGTCCCCTGCTGTTCATTACAGAAAAGACGCGGAAAGCAGATTCTTGACTATCAGTGCTCACCGCCACCAAAAAACAACGATTTAGCAAGAAGGTGCTGAATTTGATAATCTCTGATTCGTCGCCATTAAATGCCATGTCGAATCTGTCAATAAGCACTTTACAGTTATCTTGAATATGCTGTTTTGCTTCTGTATCCAGTACATTCATTCCACATGATAACAAGTCATCGATCTTCACATCTTGAATATAGTTCTTAAAGAAATCATGTTCTCTTTTTCTGAGATGAAGCCTGGGCCTTGCTGGTATGCCAGCAAGGATATTGCCGCTCTCCTGGAGTAGGTTCTTGCATGCAACCAAAGCATCTCCTGAAAGATACGTCGACAATACAGAAAACAAAATTGTGAGCGTCGTGAGCCTCTGCTGCCCATCAATTACGTCAGCATGAGGCTTGTCATCTTCCTTTATAAGCACGATCGTACCAAGGAAGTAATTATCAGAAGGCTCCGTTCTATAAAAGTCATAAAGATCGTCAAAAAGCACCCCCGCCTCCCCTGTTGTCCAGGCATAAGGCCGCTGATAAGCAGGGATAAAATACTCAAAATCAGAACTAAATATTTTTAGAAGTGGGTATTCTTTTCCGGTTATTTTACTACTCATGGTACTCCTGCCAATTTACATGTTGAATATTACTAATTAATCTCTCTCTGTTTTCTTCACAGAAATCTTTTACAATAGGAATTATTTCTCTCTTCCATAATGTATTCCCGTATTTATCCTTCAAAGCATATGCTGTATCTTCTCGACTAATCCCTTTTTGAATTGTCATTGTATCAAGCCACCATAAATTAAAACGATCATATCCAGCATCTTTCATCAACTTAACAATTGCACTTGGTCGAAGCGTAAGATCATCATTTTCTTCTCTTCTTTTCTGTTCGTTCTCACAATACTTTTCAATAACAGGAAGCCAATTGTCATACCACATCCACTGATGCTTAGTTACGTAAACCCCGTACGAGTCACGGCTTCCTAAATCATTTTTCCAATAACTCGTCATCATTGAGACATTAAACCAAGAATATCCCTTTTCCTTCATTTTAAGGACGATATCATTACCAGTATATTTCTTCTTTTCTGTCTCTTTAATAATTGTGTATTCTGCATTCAAGCCTTTTGCGCGTGGATCATCCGCTGGTATAAAACTTATTACTTCATCGGTAAGTGTATTTTTCCGTTTGCCATCAATTCTGGTGAATACGACCCGATATGCATAATGAGTATTACCAATTTCATCAGCTGTTAAGGAGTCTTCAAAAGAAGTAATAAAACTATTTAAATTCGAGATCACCTTATCATTATTGAATAACATGTCTTTCTGCTCAGGTACAATCGGGGAGAATTGAATTGATAGCCCAAGCTCCTGATCAACTCCAAGTGATTCTCCAAATAGTTTTTTTATATAGTAATTATAATTAATAGAGCAAGCTTGAATTTTAGCACTGATTGAATTGTCAATTTGTCTCGTCATTTGATGCTCAATCTCATGCCTTACTCCTATTAAGAATCGCAAATTATTAGCTGTGTTTGAGTCAAGTGGAGATGCCTTTTCATTTAAGCACCTTTCAAGTTCCCAGTGTTTATATGCACCATGTTTTGTGCGATCATAGTACTTTCTTTCACCCTTCTGTTTATAATATCTATAATCAATTCCTCTGTTTGCATAATAAGCATGTAATAAATACGTCCATGCTATAACTGCAAGAGTAATAAATGATTCTGATTTAAACGTAATATGAGGATTATTATAAATCTGAACTGCAGCCAGCATTGCCTCCCGTGATTTAATCAATAACTCCCTTTTTCTAATTCGTTTCATTTATTATTCCTTTATTCCACACCCAGTGCTTTGAACACCGCATCTTCCGCACTCTGGTACGGAATTAGCTGAAACGCTGACATGAGATCCGGTGGTACTGTTGCAAAGTCAATCATTGATGTTGCCGGAATCAGCACTTTCTTCGCCCCACTGTCGAGGCACACCTGCAGGGAATTTGCCAACTCGTCCACTTTAATCAATGTGCCGCTGATGCTGATCTCACCCAGTACCGCCAGCGAACTCAGCACCGGCTTTCCAAGAGAAATGGAGCACAGTGCAATCAATGTCGGCAGTGCCAGTTTCCCGGTCATACCGATTCCCTGCAGATCCTGATAGTTGATAATGTAATCCTTCGTAGTTGTGCTGATGGAACCGCTGATCCGATTGCCGTTTGCTTTCAGAAAACTGAACGCCGTATTCGAGGACTCCTTCGCATCCCGGTCACTGCCTATGCCTGTCCGCTCAAACTTTCCGTTGCCAGGAAGCATCTGGCTTTCCAGGCGGAATACACCAATCATGCCGGACTTGCCCTGGCTGACCGTATATACCTGGCCTGGATTGCACATTCCCTCTGGAATCAGTTTTCCGCCTCCCTGCTCCGGAACAGAGACATAGTGCTCCTCAAATGTCTCGTTATCGATATAGGAGAAGTTCACGTCGTAAAACTCCATTCCACCCAGCTTCTTGAGCTGTTCCTTTACACGGCGGCGCATCTCCAATGACAGCTGCAGGATCTCCTCCAACTGTTCTTTTGTATATTCTCCATCCGGATACAGCAGTTTGATTAAACCGCCAACCATCTTGCGGACGGCGATTGTATCACGCTGATTCAGGTTTTTACCGAGCCTGAAGTAATGGTCTAGTGCATCGCCATACTGCTCCTTCCGCAGTTCCCGGATAAACTCCGCCAAGTAATCAGTGATGAATCCATAATCATCAGTAAAATGCTCCGGACGAAACTTCGGAATTTCCCAGCCAGGTATGTAGCAATGCATGCGGTCAAGAAAAGCTGTATCAGTTCCCATTTCTTGCGGAAAAGGATCAAAGAGGCTGGATGTCTTCAGAAGCACATCTACGCTCTGATTGATATTGCCGACAAAGACCATCGAAGCACTGGCGGCTTTCTCCTCTTTTCCGCGCGCAAAGGAGCCGGAAGCCATATAGTCCTTCATAATCTGGATACCGTCTTTATCTTTGAAATTGATACCAGCCACCTCGTCAAAAGCAACACAATCCCACAGGCCAACGAGCCCTACCGTCTTTCGCGCCATGTTGTAGAACAGATTAGCAACTGTCGTCTGGCCACCGGAGACCAGGATACTGTTCGGTGAGATCTCCTTATACAAATGGCTCTTACCGGTGCTTCTCGGACCGAGCTCACAGAGGTTGAAGTTGTTCTCCACCAGCGGAATCATACGTGCCAGAAGCAGCCACTTCTCGCGCTTGGACAATGTATCCGGCTCCATGCCGATAGACCGCAGCAAGACATCCATCCATTCTTCTTTCGTGAATGCCTTCCGGCCCTGCTTCAGCTCATTAATGTCCACGTGGGGCATCTGAATAGGTGTTAGTTTCCTGATTCTGACTGGATTTCCATTCTTTTTATCTTCTTCTATGTATTCGTACTCTAGCTGTATGATGCACCAGATCCCGCCGCAAAGAAGACGATCGTATTTCTCCGGGTACTCATCTGCAATCGGAACGGCCTTGAGTCCAAGGTTTGAGAATTCCGTTTCGTATATATTCTTTTTAATGTTCAGAGTAACCGTCAGTTTATCAATAACTGTGTAACTGCCACGGGCACGGAGCACCGACAGGATCTTCTGTGCCTCATCTGGGCGTACGAAATTATCCGCCAGGATCCGCTTCACGTTTTCTACACCTCTATTGATAATCTCATCATCGTCAGAGCTACAATACTGTCCCAGAAGGAACTCAAGGACATAAACCGGTACATTGGCTCCCTCCTTGATTTTCTTGGTGAGGTCTTTCCGGACGATTTTTCCGTCAAAATACTGGCGGAGCTTGTCTTTAATGATTTCACGGGCGTTCATTACGCCATCTGCGTTTTGCTCCATGGTGCCTCCTGAATTAACCAAAGAAGTCGAACTCATCTACTGCAAATGCAATATCGATCTGGAATTCCTCTCGCTGCACCTGCATACCGTTCTCATCAGCGATGACGAGGTAGTAGGTTTCCGTATTGCTGTACTTCAGCGATTTCAGATTGAAGCTGCACCGGAAGGTACGCTCCTGACCGTTGTCGCTGGTCTTGTCCGCAATGATCTTCTGGACATCGCTGAT
>Ga0256405_10000778_pt1 | contig 98254 bp, 89 predicted proteins | sample RumenRJG_02DNA_FD_189096 | JGI IMG/M metagenome (GOLD analysis project Ga0256405, IMG submission 189096) | Bovine rumen microbial communities from Lethbridge, Alberta, Canada - RJG_02 | ecosystem: Host-associated > Mammals > Digestive system > Stomach > Rumen | place: Canada: Alberta...
TGTATGTGTCCAGCAGTTCCTTACAGGTCGGGAACTGTTCAAGCAGCTGTTCCTCGGTGGAACAAATAGTCTCTCTGGTCTTTATGTACTTTTCGGTGTTCGGTGCCGGTTTCTCGCACGGAATGATCTCTCCGTAGTAGAGCTTGTTAATAATGTTATTCATTGTGGTATTCTCCTGTAGAATTTAGCGGGTTTTGATTAGTTAGTTATATTACAGGAAATGCCTTGATTTTGGTCGTTATTTGGACGTTAATTTTACAAAAGTATGCTTCAAGTGACCATAAGCTGCTGAATTTGCAATGCTGTGAAACCGCATTATACCGCACTTTATGGCAATATGCCAAAAGATGCAAAATGCTCAAAAGTCAATTCAAGTCCAGTAACAGGAGCCAAGACAGACAAATCCGAACCATAACGGCTCGGATTTGTTTGTTTTTTATTCGGGAAAGCCGTATTTTGGTATAATATTACTATTATAATAATATACTTATTATTAACCTGCATACAAGAAACCGTTCTTGCCGTTTAATTATTATTCTATTACTTATAACACTGAATAATTTGTTGCACGCATTACAGCACTTTAAAATGTATTTTATGTGATTTTGCGTACTTTTCAGCGATTGAGCGATTGAGCCCGATTTGCCTTTAAATAAAAATTACTGCATCCTTCAAACGCATATCCGCCTATTGTCTTCACGCTGTCAGGAATGGTGATTGTCGTAAGGCGTGTACAATCGTAAAAAGCATCATTGCCTATTTCTGTAACGCTTCCGGTATTGTGATCGTGGTAAGTTTTTCGCAACCATAGAACGCATACTTGCCTATGATTGTTACGCTGCTTGGAATAACCACCTCAGTTACTCTTTTCTCCTTTATGTACTTTTTCAGTACTTCATAATTAATCTGAAATCCCATGATAAAGTTTCTCCTTTATATTAGCTGATTCATCAGCAAATTTTACTTATAAATATTATTATATTTCCGCTCGTTCCGCTATCCCATCATAATTCTCAAGGAACTGATATGCAAGCTGCCTGTTCAACAGATCATGTATTTTCTGATTATAGTAGTTTCTGAGGCAGTTATAGCATGACGGCGAGCAAGAACAGTTCTTCGTTATCTCGATTGCTTTTCTTACGATCTTTGCAAAGGGGAGCCCGTCCTCGGTAGCGATTCTTCTTACATGACCGGCACCGCCTGCAACAGCATCATAGAGGATGATAGAATTTATAATTCTGTTGTTGTCCACGATCTTATGCAAGCACCCGTTTATATCGTTCCTCTCAATATCGAGGACAGAAGAAAGTGCCTCAAGCAGTGCATACATTACAGATATCATAACCTGTTGATTGCCCGAATCTGGATGACGAAAAACTATTCTGATAACGTCTGTTTTAAAAGCATGACAGAGCTTGTTTTTTTCCAAACGTATCTCGCATTTCTTTCCCCATGGGGTTAGATGCTTTTTCTCCAGAAAGGTCATGTGCGAGTTGAAGTTTGCTTTCTCCAGATTTTCGGAAGTACTTTCCGCATATCCACAGTGTGGACATACATAAAAGTCATCGTTGCAGACTACCATGAGAGAATCATTTGCAGAGGTTTCAAGGCTGAAATGATTCCCGTCCGGCATTACGAAATCATATTTCTGTATGATCTGTCGCTGCGGATCCCCTATATAATAGGCATCGCTGCGATAGCTCTTTTCGGGTTTGCGCATTGGAACATCTTTTGGTTTTGAGTCGGCAACAAATCCTTTTCGAGGCTCGATCGCTCTTTTCCACAGCGAACGCTCAATAGTTCCGTGACATGAAATGCAGTCTTCTCCTTCGCTATCAGGCTCGATAGAACGGTAATTCCATGTCATACAGGTCGGATTGCTGCATCGAGCAATGTATGAAGAATCCCAATCCTGACCTGTTGTAGCAGGTAGTTTCCTGATGTAGCGGCTTGTGTACATCTTTCCGTCTGCAACGACTTGCGAATCCGGAGCATATTCGGATATTGCAAGCTGCAGATCTCTTACCATCTGCAATTTCTTGTCGGACGAATTGTTTATATTCTGATACAGCTCAACGGTATCAACAGGGAATCCGTATTTTGGAAGGATATTATTTCTTACAAGGAACTCTATCAATTCATTCTTACCATGATTGTCGTTTTTGCTTTTTCGGAAAGCCCACAGTTTCTTTTCATATGCAGCAGCGTCCTGGGTCCTTCCTTCGGCAAGACTTTTTTCTTTTTCAGCCTTATAATATGCAACTGTATTTCTAAAATCATCAACAGCAATTTTCAGCACACCGTCCTCGCCGATCAGTTTATCGACCCATGAGTAATCGTTTATTCCCATTATGCTATGCATGTCTTCCGGCACCGAAGATTTTAAGACTGCTTTAAGGTATTCCGGTCTGGTTCTCAGATAGGCACACAGTCTTTCCCATCCGCCACGGTTAAGGAGAATATCCGCATCATTCGAGTTATAAACATCCGGCTGTTTGGCAAAGAAATCGCTGAGTGCAACTGCAAATATATGACGCAGTATGATCTTTTCATTCTTGACCGTAAACAGCGGAACGCCGATTTTTCCCGTAATCATATATTCCGGATGATTAAAATATGTGAAATCGTGTGAACTCAGTTTTGAATATGTCAGAGAAAACGCAGCGGCATTCCGACCTCGACCTGCCCGACCGGCTCTCTGAACATAGTTTGCGGGAGTGGGCGGTACATTACGCAGGTAGACAGTTTCAAGATCACCGACATCTACGCCCATTTCAAATGTTGTAGAACAGCTCAGGGCATTCAGATCCTTGTTTACAAACATTTCCTGGTATTTCTGCTGTTCCTCTCTGCCGAGCTGAGCAGTATGCTCTTTGATATGCAGTGGGCGCATCAATGATGAGCAGTATAACTTGGCATAATGGTTGTTATTCAGAATGCTTTCATGTGTTATAGGTTTCAGATGTCCGTCGCACTTGACTGTTGAACATCTGTCATGACAATTTATCATAGTTGTACGTCCGCAGACATCGCAGATATACATAGGTGTTTTTTCAGAGCCGGAGGTTATTGTAAACTTGTCCGTCCTGAAATAAAACTCATCATCTCCCGCAGCTGTCAGACCGTGTTCACTAAGAAGAACTTCATCCCAGTACATTTGGAGAAGTTCATTAGCTTCCTGTTCTTCAATACCGAGAATACTACAGATACGTTTCAGTCTTCCGTTTTTGATTATAGTGCCACTTTTCCTGTAAGAGCATGACCAACCTGTCAGGTATGCCTTTTTCTTGTCTTTTTCAGTATCTCTGCAGCGTTTTATTCTTCTCGGCTTTGATGAATAATAAATGTATTCTCTTTCATCATCTGTCAGTTCACAATCACCCTCTATGGCACCATTTATAAGTATGTCAGAAACAAGAAGATCAAAAAGAGCCTTAGCATTTTCAGTTGTATCTCCATAGTTTTCTGCTACGGTCTCCATTATGTCTTCGGTGTTGCCCTTATAATCGAATTTTATGATGCCTAAAGACACGAGACTTGTACTTCTTCTATAATTGACCATTTCATTTAGTACAGCGATCCATGCGTTCTTGCGGCTTACCGAAGTCAGGTTTTCGACACCTTTATCACCGGGCAGTGCGAATGACCGGCAAGAATCAAAATAAGCGGTAAGCGCATTTACAAAATCGCTTATCTCCCACGGATGTGTTGACATGCTTTCTTTGTTATTTTCTACAACATGCCAGATACCGCGTCTGCGCAAAAACTCGTTGTAAGAAGCACTCATATATGACGCAAAAAACGCAGCTTCACCTCTGCTATCGGAAAATGACAGAAACTGCCTGGATTTTTTTACAACATCAGCCTGCTTGGTAACTTTAGAAGATCCAAACATCTTCTTTACAGGCTGAGTTGATGTTGAACTGCTTTTAAGCACCTTCTCGGTTTCGGGAAGCTCTTCAAATAATGATGTGCCAAGAACTGATGTAGCAGCATCATATCCAAGGTATGCCATTCGGAGGGTACCTGAGTTGCAGCTGGGGCATTTTGCGTCCTTATGAACGCCCTTTTTTATAACTTTCCTGACACGGATATACTTTTCTTTGCCGCAGGTACACGGAGGATCATTCTTCAGGCTCTCGTGAATAATGTGTCCGCAGTCTGAACAGATCAAATAATCATTCTTGTCTATGTCGGAATCTGCTATTTCGTCTTCATCTTCGTCATTAAAGTTTTCGCTATTATCATTATCACGGATAAGATAGTATTCTATCTGTGGATCGTAAGAATTTGCTGCAAATACCAGCTTTTCATCTTCGATTTTTCCACAAATAGCCATTCTGCCGCAGTCATCACAGACGGCACATTCAAACATCTTAACAAATCTGTTGTTTATAAGGATCTCGGAATGTCTTGTGAGTGACAGCTTTTTAGGTTTTGCCAATGTTATATAAGCGCCTTCAAGTGCTCTTACAAACATGTGATAACGAGCTTTGATCAAGGGGGTATTATTCTTTGAGGCTTGCGATGCTATCGCAATGATATTTACAACGTCCTGTTCAGATATATTGTCCGTATGTGATAACTTTGATTTGATCTCAGCAATCGTCATAGGCTCGGTAACGTTCTGCCTAATATCACTGTACAATCTTGATTTTATGCAAAGGTCATATAGGTATTCCGCATCGGAAATGCCGTTTGGAACTGGAAAGCCGTATTTTTCACCTATTTCGTTTAATGGCATATTGGGTTCAGCCATTTCTGCAAGAAAAGCAGAAGGGATGTCTATACTTGTATCAGAAAACTCCGGACGTACCGTTTGTGAACGAATAATATCTTCAGTTCTGAAATCTGCGCTGCATAATGTTTTGGCAAATTTTACGATGTCATTATCCGCTTCTTTTCCGCCTAGAGTAGCACTCGTAAGAATATGTAATACTTTAGTCGGATCGCTGATCCTTGCTTTTAATCGTTTAAGAAGCATGGATGTCTCGATGCCTGTAGCACCGCGATATATATGCGCTTCATCAAGAACAAGAAATCTTAATTTAGCTCCGGAAAAGACAGCATCATCTTTCGGACGAAGCATCATATATTCAAGCATAGCGTAATTGGTCACAAGAATATGAGGCGGAACTTCCTGCATCCGTTTTCTTGATATTACTTCATTTTTCAGCGGCTTCAGTGGTTTTCCAGAGGCATCTTTATAGATTTTGCCATACTCTGCAATTCCGTTCTCATCTGTCTGTTTTGTGCTGCTGTTATATACACCGAATGTAATTTGTGGGTAATTCTTCAGCAGATTTCGGAGCCTTTTCATCTGATCGTTTGCAAGAGCATTCATCGGATATATCAAAATAGCACGAACACCGCTGTCGAGAGTTCCATTTTCAGCTTCACGAAGCAAATGGTTTATAATAGGTATAATAAAACACTCGGTTTTTCCGGAACCTGTACCTGTTGTAACGATAAGATTGCGTCCTTCCGCTGCCTTTCTTAATGCAGTTTCCTGATGTTTGTACAAACCTCTGTTTAGCTGTAATTCTTTAGAAGAATCAGGAATATCACCTTCAAGGTCGACGAATTTATTGGAAGCTACTCCTTCATCAATTAACTCACTGATACTTCTGCCTGTTTTATATGAATCGCTTATATCAAGAAACGGCCCTTTGGCGATCATATTCTTTTTTTTCAACTCATTGATGAATTGGTCATGATATTCTTTGTCTGATATGTTGAAAAGAGTTGATATGTATCCGATGAATTCATCCTTGATATTTTCAGATGCTAAGATTGGATTAAACATGTTTTTTCCTTTCTGTGTTAAAGAAATAGAGATCAGCTGTATGGTATCTGTTTTTGTAGGCAGGAGTACATTCTCTGTCTGTAAGTACGAAAAAGGTTTTCTCTTTATACTTGTCATAGAAACTGAAGTAATACAGGCCGTCCCCGTCTTTGTCAGTAACACAAAGAGTTCTGTCATTAATAAATATGATCCTGACCGGGTTTATGGCTATCTTACGAACTCCCTGGGAATTAGTATGTTCTTCAAAAGAGAAATCATGACGATTGCCCCAATTGTCATAGCCATACATTATTCCATTATATACGGGACATACGCCTTCCGACGTATCTTCAATCCCAATAAATTCAATATTATCAATGAAACAATTAGTGATCTTGATATGGGCGGATTCTGTGTTATCTTCATCAGACACAGATTCTATGATTATGTTCTTATCTTTGAAACGTAGTTTGTTCTCATCGCCTATGAACAATTCTCCGGAATTGAGCAATTCCTTGGTTTTCTTGAACATACCACCCGTAATCGCTGACAATTCGAATTGATAGCTTCCCTCAATAATATAATCAGGTAAAACTATATCATCATTTGTTTCACAGAAATCTATGGAATATTCATTATCACGATCATCTTGAAGGTGAAGCGTTAGTTTTTGACCACTTGAACCTATAAATCTACCGCCATGATCCCAATGCAGATAATCCTTTTCATAATAGAAATGAGGTTCATTTATAAATCCCGGCTTGAAAAATACTGTTCCTAAAATGTATTCAGATCTGTGGTTAGATCCGAAAACGGTCATTTTCAGCAATTGACTTTTTGTGGTTTCGCCAACAGAATACAGATAGTTGCCGATTGAGATCATACCATTGTCATCGTAAGGTATTTTGGCATCGCCGAGGTGGAAACAAATGCTGACCTTTTCGGGTATGGAAGTCCTGATAAAACTTTCTTGTGGTATATCACTTATAGACCAATATCCACCAATACTTTCAAGCCACTTTCCGGTTGTTTCCGATAAAACGATCTTCGGTATCGGAATATGTAATTCGCCGTTTTTATATGGTATTGATACATCAGCGTCGATTTTGTCAAAATATATGTTATCTGTAAAGTCGTCGATCTGAACATAACACGAAGCATCTTCATAGTCTTCGTCAGAGAAATAATAGTCTCTGTCAAAACTGATCTCTGCCTTTTCTATTGTAAAAAATGTCTTATCAAATACCAATCTGTTATTTGAAATATTGATTATTTGAATATGACATTTCTCGCCAATATCTGACAAAGGGAGAGTATAAATAAGATTATTGGTTTCGTTTGACAGATCTGAAATATTTGCCATGTCTGAGTTTATCAACAGAATGTATTGTTGCAAAAGATCATCGCTGTTAAATATAAGTTTACAGGTACTATCCTTATAAGCCAAGCGACATTCTGACTGATCCATATCTATATACGGCAGCCTTAACGATTCCGGTGGAATAATTACCTTAAGATCAGTGGATCTCATATTTTCAAATCCGATAATTATATCTTCAAGTGCAATATAAAAATCATTATGCAACTGTAGAAAATCAGCTTTTAATCCGAAATTCCTAAAATCGTCGATGTGTGTAATATCAACGCCTTGCGAGGATAGCGCAAGTGTTCCAGGATATACTATGGAGTAATTTACATTAGCTGATTTGTTAAGACTGGTTTCGACTGTTCCGCTAAACAAAATATATTTTCTATAGAGAGTTGTTCCGGAATCATAAATTATATCATCGCTGCTCTGAATAACTATTCTGACACGTATTTCGTTATCATCGGATTGGTATTTGGGCAAAGAAATTGATACTCCGTTCAACGTTTTTCCTAATTCGTTTCCATACCAGCTCATCTTTTGGCGGCATATGTCGATATCATTATATTTCACAAATAATACTACATCGTCAACAGTACTGTCTTGAAGTCTTATATCCGGTATTGAGATAATAACCTCGTTTTCGTTGCACAAAATGTATTTAGCGCGTATTTTTTCATAACTGGTTGCAACATTACTGTCATGTCTGGTTTTCCTGCTGTTTTCACTATGAGATTGAGCAAGAGATTTGATCTTTTCCTCAAACCATTCATCGCATAATATATCCTCATATTGTGATGCAGGTGTACTATTTGAACGAATCAATGAATCTATACGTGTTGTCATGCGCTCAAACAGTTTACCGGCATAAACAGGTCTGAGCAGAATAAGCTTTTTAATTCCTTCCTGGAACGAATAAATACCTGTACTTATAGATAATTCTGAGTCGTCTGCCGAATCGACAGCGATTTTTGATCTCAGCCAATCAACCATTTTAGGGAATATCGGATCTCCCGGTATTATTTCCCAGTTCAAATTGTTTTTGTAGAAGTCAAAAAGAAAATCAAATAACGCCATCCACGACTTTTTGGGCGTAAGCGCATGAACAACTGCTGTAGATTTGAAACATCTTCCATTTTCGTTTTCAATAAATAATCTATTATTCTTTTTAAGTGCGTTTTCTAAAGAATTTTGAAGTATTTTACAAACCTTACTTTCTTCTTTGCTTCTATATCCAAACTGAAATGCGATATATTCCCAAAATTTCGCGTTTTCCTCGCTTTTCCAGTTTTTGGCATAATTAATTACAGCCAGAGTAATTCTCATCTCGGCTTGAAGTGTAAGTTTAGTCTGTGGATCTTTTATAACATGTTCAAGGCATTTAGCGGCGGAGTCATTTATTATCGTAATTTCTTTGTCGCTGAAAATTTTGCTTCCGATAAGCGGATATTTTGCGAATATCTTATCTTCTGCATTGCCGCCTACTGAACGTATCTGCATATCTGGCTCGCCTTCATCATATTCCTGTTTAGGTTTTTGCAGAGTTCTTTTAAATCCCAGACTTTCAACATAATCATCTATATTTAAATGATTGTTCTGACAGTAGGCACTTATTATGTTATAGGTACGTGATGCCGCAGGAAAGTACACGATATTATCTCTTACAATATGTTTCTTGAGCGCTTCAACATGTTTCTCTTTTGTATTATTATTGCTTCTTTCGCCATGATACGGTTCAAATCCGTAAAATTTAATGAAGTCTGTAATACCGAAGCCATTTCTGTATGCAACCGTTCTGAGCCATTGATTATGGGGATCTGATGAAATATAAACCTGACCGTCAAGCATGTTATCTTTTAAGAACTGTATAATTCTCTGATCATCAGCTTGATTGTTTTTCAATGGATAACCGCTAAAAAATAGTGAATACTCTTCCGGAGACATAGATCGGGTTTTGGCATTGCTTCGGAATTTAATAGAGTCGTATGGTGCAAAATACGGCTTTTTGAGGAATTTAATTATACGTCCGTTTGAATCTCCTTTTATTTCACTTTCGCTATAAACATTCATTTTTTTTGAGACTATACTATCCTGGAGTTTTTCTGGTAATTCACGGAGAAAGAAGCATTTTATTATATTGCTGTACACAAATATAACTGCCAGATCACTTCTTCGATCATTATATATGTAGCAATCAACATCTTCGTTCCGGTAATTAAGAATAGTATTACAAGTCATATCATCTAAAATGCTATATTCATAAGGAGAAAGAACAAAGCCTGTCCATCTGGCATATCTTTTAGAAGGCTTATTATTCAATACATTATAAATGGATTGACGGCCGACGTTAAACCATTTTGCCATAACTACGGGTTCAAAATAGTACTTATCAGTAAGAAGATCAATTATTTTGTAATCAAATCCTTTTATTGCGTCTTTAGGTTCATCTGCGTCGTAATCAATAGTAGCATTATTGGTTTTGAGACTGTTTATTCCATTTTCGACAATTCTGTCAATGGCAGAAACGATATCGTTGTATGTAGTATATCCGTAATTGGTGATCATCGACACATCGTGCTTTGTCATAAGAATCAACTCTGAAAGTGTTGTAATGTTGTGTTTCCACAATAAATTCTTTGAACGTGTGCTGATATTGATTTCTTCGATAGATATACCGGATAATTCAGATGAAAGCGACTCACATCTAATTCTGCGTTCTTCAAATGCACCAAAAAGCGCATCGGAACTGCTGATCAGGGAGAATAGTTCCTCTCTGCCAGCAATTCCGACGTTTGTTAGTTTATCTTTGTCTTCTTTGCTCATAGTTTCCACTTCGTTGAGAGTAGTGATACCTATGCGACAAAGAGCGTTTTTAAGCCTTGTAGATATATCGATATCTTCAAAATAGATTGTAAATTTCCTGTCAGCCATTGTAGTTCACCAAATTATTGTTTCAGTATATGTGCCTAGTTTTTCCAAAACTTCAAGTAACGTCTGAAATTATTAACATATTTAAACGCTTTTATTAAAATGTTCATATGTGTTCTGCTTATCTGTGTTATTCTTTACAGGTTCAATGCGTCTTTCTTTTGGCATATTATGGCAACCTTTCATGATGATTTGGAATTAACCCATTATACTTCTTTCAACTTTATTCCATTTTTGGCAGCATATTTTGCAGCATAAGAATCTTTATGTGCGGATATTACAAGGCTTTTGCACCCATCAAACGCATTCATACCAATTTTCTTCACACTATTCGGTATAGTGATAGAGGTAAGACTTGTGCAGCCGTTAAACGTGTTTCACTCTATTTCCTTCACGCTGTCCGGTATAGTGATAGAGGTAAGGCTTGTGCAGCCTACAAACGCGCCCCATCTTATTTTCTTCACACTGTTCGGTATAGTGATAGAGGTAAGACTTGTGCAACGGACAAACGTGTGGCTTCCTATTTCATTTATACTGTCCGGTATTGTTATCGAAGTTAGGTTCTTGCAGTCTTCAAACGCCCCCAAACCAATTTCCTCCACACTGTTCGGTATAGTGATAGAGGTAAGGCTTGTGCAGCCCTCAAATGCAGAATCATCTATTTCAGTCACGCTGTCAGGAATCGTGATTGAAGTAAGGCTTGTGCAGCCTTCAAATGCGTTCATACCAATTTTCTTCACACTGTTTGGAATAACCACCTCGGTTACACCAGGCTTCTTTATGTACTTTTCCAGTACTCCGTCATTGATTTCGAATCCCATGATAAAGTTTCTCCTTATTATTGAATAAATGGTTATATTGGAAGACGGCGCTACTCGCGGTCTTATTCATGCCCAAAACATAGATAACTAATTGAAAAAGCGTTGAAAACGTGTTTGAAAACCGGCTAATTAACCAGCATAGCAAAGAAGAATAGTAATAATATTATAAATTAGCATTTTTTAATTGTCAAACATTTGACTTTTCTGAAAAAGCGATTTAAAATATGTTTGATAGATCGATTTCTCTTAAGACTTATTACATTATAACATATCAGACTTTCAAAAGTTATCAAACTGCGGCATTTTATGAAAATAATTTAAGAAATGTGTATATGCAAAAAATGCGCAGCATGAAGCTGCGCACGAAAAACGCAGCTCGGGATTGTTTGCGACACAATACTTTAATACACATTTATCCAAGGATAGGTATGCGTAAGCGAGTCTGCATTTTTACACTAATAAAAATGCACACTATCCCTGAAATTATTAAAGTATAATGTCGCTATTTTATTATACCACAATCTTACATAAAATGCAACCGTTTTCTGTTAAATATTGTTCAAAATGTCACAAATGACAAACTTTATGGATTATAAATATTGTGTAAAGCATTACTGTTGTTGAAATTTAACAAAAATTTATGCGCCAATATGCATAATATCCCCATAACAAAATGGCAGCCACCGAGAGTGACTGCCATTTGTTTTCATTATATTGCTGTAATGGTACTTTATTGTATTGCATTTGGGATGAACTAAAGTATTTGATACATAAATATGCAACTCTGATCGTAGCTCGGCTTGAGCCGCTTGTGCAGCTCATCTTCATACGGGTCATCAAGCCGCATAAAACCGTAATCCATATACCGCACTATCAGGTCGTCATACGGCAGCGCGAATATGTAAAGAACCTTTGTGCCGATTATTTCCGACGCTCTTGCGATAAGCGGCATTATGAACTGCTCGAATATTACCAGTCCTACGCCTTTTAGAGCAGGGTGATTCCGGATATATGTATCATTTACAGCAAAATTGGCAAGCTCCACGCCCGGTACGGTGTCAAACATTGTAACGGTGGTGCTGGAGCCTGTTTCATTGTCCTGTATCTCTTCTTCGTGTTCGTTCAGTGAGATCAGACCGGCTTTCAGCGAGAAATATCCAACAAGTTCAGATGAATAGTTGTCGCGGACAATGTATGTTCTCATTGTCCCGGCATTCTCATCTGATATAGCGTAGTTTTGGATATATTCCCGCAATCCTTCGCCCTTTTCATCACGAACAGTAAAAGCTGAGATGTCAGCCTCATCGTTCTCAGACACGCCTATGTGGTTGCAAAAGAACAAATCACTTTGCAGAATTCCCTTCAGCATTTTCTTTCTCCCTTATTTTAACCATTTCTTTTTCGAGATTTCTCGAACGCTCGTGCAACTTATCGCGATCCGGCGCGGGAGTGTTGAGTATCTGCGTAATTATAGCCTTGCCGAGCTTTGGCGGAAGGTTAGCCATATTTGGTTTTCCAAATCTTGTGGTATATGCCATAGATTGCGCCTCCTTTGCGTATGGTCTTTACACTATTATACTACTTTTTAGCGGAGATATCAAGCGTTTTATGGGATTTGTCGTTTATTTCTTCATTTCCTTAACATAGTCATCATACTCAACGTCCCCGTCAAGTGCCTTAGTCCGCATTTCGATAGCATAGTCCGCCCATTTCTGAAACTCTGCCTGTGTCATTTTCTTTTTGAGGTACCGTGCGTAGTGAGCCTTGTAGCCCTTGTGGTACACGTTCCAGATCGGGTCGGTCTTTAACTTGTCGTTAAACTTCTTACGGTGTCCGAGGTCGCGGCAACATTTGTCTGGCTGCCCCTTGACCGGACGCTTACAGTAGTTTGAGTAAAACCCGCGCTCCAGCACGAAGTACCGCCCGCAGTAATCGCATTTTCGCGGCAGGTAGCGGTGCTGCAACCCCTTGAATAATTCTATGTACAGGAAGCCTCCGATCGTCGAGAAGTGATAATTCTCACAAAGTACGGAGGTTTTCTTGCGTTTCAGGACTTTGTATGAAAGCGTCATAGTCCCCGACGGGATAAGTTTGTCGTAGTTGTTTAGCTTTTGATTAGCCTCGCTATTGAACTCGTCGAGCATTTCCGCAATTTCTTCATTGGTCAGGAATTCCTCGCGGCTGTGTATCTTTTCAAGAAACGGCTCATAGACCCGCTTCACGCGCAGCAAATCCTCAAAAAGCGTGATGTAGTGATAAATGAAGTCTTTGAGTTCGGCGTTGAGCTTCAACACCTCATCTATCATATCGGGATCATCCATTTCGTCAAGCGGATCGCCCGGGCTGAACGAAGTCAGCATGCGGTCATGCTCATACATCGGCTCATGATAGACAGTTCCGGAATCGTCATCCCCGTTGTAATCATCGTAGCTGTCGAATTTGTCGTAGTCAAACCATTCGTGCTCGATCTCGTTATCATCTATTTCAAAAAGAACAGAATGCCGGTTGATAATGTCGTAGAGCCCGCTGTCACGGAGTGGGAAGCTGTTGTAAGGGGGCAGGGCGTGAATATATTCCTCGGCGCGATCGAAGAAGGAGACAGCTTCCGTGAATATATATTCGCAGTCTGCCATTTGCGAGCGCGTTTCCGGGTAGTGCAGCAGTCGGAGATATTCCTTGCAAAACCCCAGCTTGTCCTTCACGCCCTTGAAGCTTTTTTGCAGATATTTTTCAAGTATCGACCCCAATGTGTATTCTTTGGTACCATTGATGTAGAATTTGTAGTCGTAGAAGTATGCGTCAAATTCGGTCATAATGCGATTTCTCTTACCCCTCAAATAATCTTTTTCAAAAATTTTTGAAAAATAGAAGTCAACTTAGAAAAAAGTAGAAAGTATTCAAAAATAGAAGTCAACTCATCTTTTTATAGACATATCATACCAAATCCATTGACTTTTGTCAAGCCTTGTCATATAATGATTTTGAGCTCAGGGATAAGAAGTTCTTACCCCACAAAAAATGTTCCGGAACATAGAAAGGAGAGATCGCCATAGCTAACGAAATCGTATTTTCGGAACTCAGGTTCAGGAATGTGACACCCGCGAGACTGGCAAGAGCGTTGGGACTTACCGAAAAGGTCTTGATGCAGGTTTTGCGTTTTGAACTGGACGAGCAAGAACAGCTTCGCATGGTGCAGTTGATAAACAGCATTGCGCGATAGCTTTGTGGGAGATTGCCTGTATGCCGTTTCAGAAATTCTATATTTGGAACGGGAACCACGAAAAAAGAAAAATATTCTATTTTCGGCATATACGGCACGCCCCGTAAAAATATGTTATACTTATGTCAACGCCGATAACAGTACCCCGGAGAAAGGCAATGTTCGCCGCATTGTCAGAAACAGTCAGGCTCATATCGCCGCAGCCTGTGAGTTTTCTATTTTTCCGGCTCGCCCCTGTTGTCGTCGGAATAAAGAAAAAGAGAGGAAACAGTCCAATGCACAGAAAAAGTTATGGAAAAGATCGGCAGCACCAAAGTCGGGGGCTGCCCGAAAAGCAGATCGCAAAGTCGGAAAATTTTTCAGGGGGTCTTCACTTTTTAGTTAAGTAAACCGTTAATTGCGCTAATCAACGCAAGCATAGATCGGTAATATTACCGATCGCCGAAAATCCCGAAGTATACGTATACTTCGGATTCCGGAAAATGGGACCCTGACCCATTTTCGACTATGCAAATTCGCAGAATTTCATGAAGGGAGAGAAGAAATGCGAACAAACAGAAAGCATAAGGTCTTGACGTTCACCTTTGACGAGTGGGCAAAAATAGAGAAGCTCGCCGCGAGGTGTAACATGAAGACTGCAACATTTATCAAGACTTCGGCGCTGAAGGGTAAGGTGTTTGTGATCGACTTGAAAGAAAACCATGATTATGTGGTTGCACTTAACAGAATCGGCTCGAACATAAATCAGATCGCACGGATAGCAAACGAGACCGGGTACATACACCCCGATGATCTTGCAAGGCTCGACGAATTCAAGGAGGAGATTTGCCGTATATCAAAGTCATATCAATCAAAGATTCAGTCGCTGGCTGCCTGAATTACATTGCCAACCCTGAGAAAACGGAAGATAGGGAATTGCTGACGGGCATCAACACTTCCGCAGATCTGAAAGAAGCTTTGCAGGATTTCAAGCTGACATACGAGGTGTGTTCGCACAAAAGTTTTACAGCAAAACCTCTTGAGGGTAAGTCGCCTGTCAAAGCGTTTCATCTTGTCCAGTCGTTTGCCGCTGGCGAGTGCAGCATCGAAACGGCGCACAGGATAGGTGTTGAGTGGGTGCAGAAAGCGTTCGGTGCGGATTATCAGGTGGTTGTCACTACCCACGTTGATACCGAGCATATCCACAATCACTTCCTGCTCTGTCCCTATGACCTGAACGGAAAAAAGTTCAACAGCAACAAGACAAGCCTTGACCGGGTTCGCAAGGTTTCGGACGCTATCTGCCGCAGTTATGGTATCGGAGAAATGGAAAAGCTCCGCGCCCAGCCCGACCACAAGCCTTACGCAATTTGCTACGGCGAGTGGCTGCACCGCAAGCGGGGGACGTCGTGGAAAGCGCATATCGCCGAATATATCGACCACCTGATACCCCTTGCGAAAAATCTCGACGAGCTGTTAAAAATCATGGAGGCGCACGGCTACACAGTCAAACGTGGGTTCTACATTTCCGTCAAGGCTCCGGAGCAGGGACGGGCGGTAAGACTGAAAACGCTCGGCGTGGACTACACGGAAAATATGCTTCGGCAGCGCATACAGGATTATCTTGACGCACAGCCAAAGCAGCGGACGATCACGGAGATATATCAGCTGATACTTCGGGATTTTGAGCGCGAGACGCGGAATATCTGCTTTGCGGCAGGAGTAAAAGACACGACCGATCTTCTCGTCAAGCAGCTTGCGCTCATCAATTCCGAGCATATCACGGGCATCGGACAAGCTGAGGGGCTTCTTGAAAAAACGCAGAAACGGATAACGGAGCTTGAAACGGCGATCACGGATTTGAGTGCGGAGATACAGCACAAGCAGATCGTGGCTGCCGCCGCCGAGAGATTTTTCGGTAAGCATAAGCCTTACCCGGCTTCACAGAAAAAGACGGACAAGCTGGTACTGAAAAATGCAGGAGTCACAGCACTTGCTGATGTTGCAAGATATGCCGAAGATGTCGAAAAAGATAATGCACGGCTCGCAGAGTTGCAGGCGGAACTCGCGGAACAGAAAAAACGTGAAGCGCTTCTGCACAACATCATCACGACCTACAATGACCGGGACGACTACATAACGAAGCTCGTCAAGCGGACTCGTGAAAAGCTTTCGGAGCAGGAACAGGCAAGGGTTGATGAGCTCAAAGCTAAGAAGTATGCCGTCTATACGCCGGTTGATCCCAAGAAATATAATCCCGGACGTGCGAACATCGACTACTACCAAAAGAGTTTTGAGAAGAGCGTGTTTGACATTAAGGCGGACCCCGACGATGTTGATGACATAATAAATGCTATCTACATGAAGCACGACCTGTGTGCGGGTGACGTGATCTGTTATGACGGGGCAGGCTATTACTGCGACTACGACTGCTTCCGCATATATGATAACTTCATGCAGTCCCGTGCCGAAGCCGAGCGCCAGCGTCAGGAAGAGCTTGCCCGTAAAGAGCAGGAACGTCTTGCCGCCGAAGAACGCCGCCGTAAGCAGGAAGAGCAGGAGCGCAGGAAAGCGGAAGAAAAACAGAAACAGCAATCCGCGCCAAAGAAAAAGAGATCACTTTAGGTAAGAGAGGAAACACAAAGCCGGACAAGCTACAGATATATCACTTGCCGGTAGGGAGTGGAGGAATTTTTGAGAAAATTTGAAATTAAGACAAGCACCGTAGCGGAGACTACGGACGAACAGATCAAGGCTCTTGCAGCCAGTTTCTACCCGACAATTCGGGCGTACTACGACACCGAAGAGGGCAGAAAGATGTTCGAGGAATTCATGGACGCGCAGAATGTGGGGGATAACAAGCCTGCTGCGTGATTATAACAACATCTACCCGCCTCAGAACGAGGCGGGTAGGTAGATTGTTATAAGTATCACATATACTATTAAAAATATACCCGCCTTTTTCGGGCGGGTACATATCAGAAAAATCTTAAAAGCTGTAAGTATTTTTTCTGCTCCCTTTCGGAAAAACGGGAGCTGTAGAGCTTGAACCGGTTGTTATCGTTCTGATAAAAGCTGAGCAGCTTGTCGTTATCTTCACATTCGAGGAATATAACACCGCCGCCTATAAGACGCTGAGCTTCTTCCAAAATGCTGAAAACTGCGTCCATAAGCCGGTCTCCGACAACGGAATTGCCGTCATCAACGGCAAAATTCTTGCCGAACTGTGCTATCAGGAATGCAGAAACATCATAGCAGTTGGTCGCCTCGTCGAGCTTGGCGTGCATGGATAGTTTCCTGATACTGGTCTTGCTGAGCATATCTATCGGTATATGCCCTTCGAGGGTTCTGTCGGATTCATCACGCAGATGAACATCGACTGGGACGACTTCCGCTCATTTCCGAGCGGTCACGCTATGCAGTGCGCGGGGCTCATCTTCGTGCTACCGCCGCTGGCAGAGGTATTCTGCCGTCTGAAAGGAAAAAAGACCGTACTGTTCGCCGCCGGAGCGGTATTCGCGGTCCTTGTAGGTATTTCGAGAATGGTCATGGGCGCCCATTTTCTCAGCGATGTCTGTATGGGTTCTCTGCTCGCAGTCGTTTTCGCGTTTATCTATCTGCGCTTTATGAAGGCTCAGAGCATCAAAGGATAATCAACACAGCCATTTCTTCGTAAAATGCTTTCCGGAGAAATGGCTGATGTTTTCGCATAAAGCCGGGAACGAAGCTATTTGTAAAGGTTATTCAGATTGTTTAAGCTCTTGCGTTCGACGACGATAAGAAGATCGGAGTTCTCCTTAAGCGGCTTGTTCGGGTCGAAGGTCGCATGAAGCTCATTATGCGATCTCACTGCCGCGACGTTTATATTGTATTTCTCACGAAGATTGAGCTGTTTTAAGCTTTTGCCTATCCAATCCGCTCGAGGCTTCATCTCCACCACGCAAAGATTGTCATCTATGCTGAAAAAGTCGAGAAAATCGGTCGATGTGAGCACTCTCGCCGTTCGCGCACCCATTTCCGCCTCGGGAAAGATTATCTTGTCCGCGCCGGTCTTCAGAAGTATCGTTCCCATTCTATCGTTTGAGCATTTCGCGATAACGTAAGGGATACCTTCCTCCTTGGATATGACCACGGAGAGAATGCTCGCGGTCAGATTCGACGCTATCGCTACGACCGCCACATCCATATTGCCTATGCCCAGCTCCTTTATCGCGTCGGCGTTCTCGAGGTCGGCGACCTTCGCCTGAGTCACTTCGCCGGCTATTGAGCTTACGAGCTCTTCGTCACGGTCCACCGCCATGACATCTGCACCCGCGCTGCTCAGATTAAGCGCAAGACTTTTTCCGAACTGTCCGAGTCCGAATACAACTACGGATTTTTCCATTTCATCCACCTGCCATATCTGTCAAATCGATCTTTTCAGCCTACGATAAAGCCGCCCGGTATATGTCTGACCTTGTTCCCTTCGTTCTTTGTGCTCGTGAAAAACAGCGCCATGGAGATAGGTCCTATCCTTCCGAGATACATGGATATGATGATTATTATCCTGCCCGCGATACCGAGGGTAGGCGTAAGTCCTCTTGTGAGCCCGACTGTACAGGTCGCGCTCAGCACCTCAAATATCCCGTCCGTCAGCGTTACATCGCTGGTGATCATCAGAAGAAGGAGCATAACGAAGGAAACAAAGAAGCTAACAGTCATGACTGCCGCCGCTTTCCTTATCGTGTCAGGAGAAAAACGCCTTCCGCAGACGACAGCCTCGTCCCTTTTCCTGATATACGAAACTGCGTTGAGAATGACCGCGAAGAAGGTCACCGTCTTGATGCCTCCCGCAGTCCCGACGGGCGAGCCGCCTATGAACATCAGTATATCGCCGAAAGCACAGGTGCTTTCACGCAGGCACTGCTGCGGCACCGACGCGAAGCCCGCCGTTCTGAACGTCACGGACTGGAATATACTGTTGAGTATCTTCTCTCCGACGGACATATCTCCGATCGTAAGAGGATTCGAGTATTCCGTCGCGAATATTATCGCCGCGCCGCCGAAGATCAGTATGAGCGTGAGAATAAGTACGAGCCTTGTATGCTCGCTGAACCGCCTGTATATCTGCCTCGGAGAAAAACCCCGCTTTACGCCTTTTTTAAAACCGCTGAGAACGTCGAACCAGACTATATATCCAAGCCCGCCGAGCACTATCATCAGCATCGTCGTGAACATCACGAGTATATCGCCGTTATAGCCGATCAGACTGTCCGGCCCTATTATGTCTATCCCCGCGTTGCAGAACGCCGATACTGAGGTGAACACCGAGCACCAGATGCCTTTGATGACGCCGAAGCGCGGAATGAACGCGGGCATATACATGAGTGCTCCGAAGCCCTCTACTATCAGCGTGCCTTTGAATACGCGCACAAGAAAGCGCATCAGCCCGGACAGCGAGTTGAGGTTGAACGAATCGTGGAGCATCACGGTCATGCCCAGGGTGAATTTCTTGTGAGCCATCAGCATTATTATCGATGTGACTGAGATCATGCCAAGACCGCCCAGCTGTATCAGCGCGAGAATGACCGCCTTGCCGAACAGGGTCCAGTGAATGTATGTATCCACTACGACAAGGCCGGTAACGCATACGGAAGTCGTGGAGGTGAAAAGCGCGGTCAGAAAATCCGTTTCCTCGCCGGGCTCTGTCGAGAACGGCAGCAGCAGAAGAAGCGTACCGACAAGTATAACCGCCAGGAAGCTGATAGGTATCACCTGCGCGGAGGTGACGCGGCGCCGCCTGCCTTCGGTCTTTACGGGAGCTTTTGTAAATGCTTTTTTCATATCTGTGTCAAACCATCCAGTTTCTGGTCGATGACCGGAGCTTCCGATCACTGAAAAAGTATAGCACATTTTATGCTGTCAGTCAATATCCGGCGAGCCGTCCGCAGCAAAATGTGGAGTATACAGCAAAAGGAGCCTTCGCTTATCTTCCCTTGAATATGACGACCGGTATCAGTGACGACTTGTGCGTGAGCGTGAAGTATGCAGTAAAGCGCTTGTTCTCATCAAAGACGAGGTATGTTATAGACATCTTGCGCTTGGCAAACTCTACAGCGTTTTTCCGCAGAAAATCCTCGATTTCCGGGTTTTTCGGGCAGGAAAAATCGGAGAGGATAGCGTTGACAGTATCCTCCCCGAGCGAATCCAACAAGTCAAGTATATTTATGATCGACTGATTATTCATTGGGCTTTTTCCTATCCTTTGCGAAGAACGCTAAAATCTTGTCCTTGTCTGTTATATGCAGCGGGGCAGGTGACAAAGGCTTTCTTCTGGGTTCTTTGGAGGACTGGTCAAGAGCGTCAACGAATGCTTCGGCAGTCTTGCTGTCGTTGATGTTGAAACTCGCAAAAATACTTGATGTAGCCATTATTGCACCTCCTATGCTTATTGGTCTGTATCTATATTATACTTGAAAACGGCGCAAAATGCAATAGCTTTTAAGAAAAAATATCAGAAATCACGCTTTAAACTATTGAAATTGCGCTTAAAGTGTGCTATAATAAGGAAAAAGACGATCAAGGAGGATAGAAAGCTATGAAAGCAGTGATTTATGCACGATATTCCTGCGACAATCAGCGCGAGGAGAGTATTGAGGGTCAGCTTCGCGAGTGCCGGGAGTTTGCCGCCAAGAAAGACATGACCGTGATCGGAACATACATTGACCGTGCCATGTCCGCAAAGACCGACAACCGCCCTGAATTTCAGCGCATGATCGCGGAAAGCGGCAAGAATATGTTTGATACGGTCATAATGTGGAAACTCGACCGATTTGCCCGAAATCGCTATGACAGCGCACGTTATAAGATGCAGCTTCGGAAGAATGGTGTCAAAGTGGTGTCAGCGACCGAAGTTATATCCGAAGGCGCGGAAGGCATAATCCTGGAATCCGTGCTTGAAGGCTATGCGGAATACTACTCTGCCGAGCTTTCCGAGAAAGTCATCAGGGGAATGACCGAAAACGCCTTGAAAAAGCAGTACAACGGGGGAAACGTCCCGACCGGCTACTACATTGACGAACAGAAGCACTACCAGATCGACCAGTTGGTCGCGCCGTTTGTTCGCGAAGCCTTTACAATGTACATCAACAACCGCCCGATAAAGGACATCGTGGCATATCTGAACGAGAATCACGTCACGACCTGCAAGAATAAGCCGTTCACAAAAACGTCGGTATCCGCTATGCTGCAGGTGCGCAAGTATATGGGCGAATATCGGTATCGTGATGTGGTGTTTGAGGACGGGATCCCGGCAATTATCACAAAGGAGATGTTCAAAATGGCGCAGGAACGACTTGAAAAGAACCGTTATGCTCCTGCGACTATGAAAGCCGACATAACCTACCTGCTTACTACCAAGCTGATTTGTGGGCATTGTGGAGCATTTATGGTAGGTGAAAGCGGCACTGGACGCGATAACAAGAAGTATCACTATTATAAATGCGTGTCCGCGAAGAAGAAACAGGGCTGCCCCAAGCGGACGGTACGCAAGGAATTCATTGAAAACCTCGTGGTTGACAGCGTTGTGCGGAACTTGTTCAATGCCGACACAATTGATAGGATAGCTGACGCGGTTATGGCGGAGCAGGACAAGGAAAGTACCGTAATACCGCTGTTACAGCGGGAATTGGCCGAGACTGAAAAGACGCTGGGCAATGTTATGGCAGCGATCGAGCAGGGCATCATCACGGAGACCACCAAGCGCCGCATGAAGGAGCTTGAAGCCAAGAAATCCGAGATCGAGACCAAGATAATCCGTGAGGAGATCAGGGAGAGAAGGCTCACGAAGGAGCAGATCGTGGCGTGGCTGACAAAATTGACCGAGCTCGACCTCGCGGACGAGGGTAACAAGCTCAGAATCATCGAGACCTATGTGAACTCGGTGTACGCCTACGATGACAAAATTGTCATCAATTTCAACTGCAGGGAGGAACCGGAAACGGTTTCTCTCCCGCGGGAAACAGTTACAAATGTTTCGGATTTGTTCGGAGTCGGGGAGCCAACTTAAGTATCCAAAATAGATATTCAGCCCACAAAAGGCTTAGTTGAGCCATTTGTGGGCTGAAATCTTGTGGATTTTAAAAATCTCGTTCCGTGGATATTTTTTAGTGCGTTTTTAGGTACTTACAGGACTTGAATTGTTCGGATATAGAAAATATAAATCAAAATTTGTTATACTCTACAAAAATAAGAAAATCGCTATAAAATAGGCATTTTCTGTATTATTTACAAAGTTTTCTCAGAAAGTTTGTACAAGCATCTGAAATATTTGACTTTCTCCGACAGATATGATATAATTATAGCGGTCGGTAAACGATCGGAATCGGAGCTGAAAGTCAATGGAAAACATCGAGGTCACGGTCATCGGCGACGACATATCTCCCGCCGAACGAGATGAATATATAGAGCGAGGAAAGAAAAACAAGCCGGACATGATACTGACGGCGTTAGAGATCGCGCTTGCCGGCGAGTACGCGGATGTAACGTACCGATACAGCGATATCCCGCCAAATATGACGATCTGCATCGGCGGCTGCATGATCGGTAAGTTCGGCAGCTTCAACCGCGGTAAGCAAGCCGAATACCTTGATCGTGTACCGAACGACATAAACTAAACAATTGAGAGCCTGTAAGCTCAGATGCGAGTAACATCGCATTTGAACTTGCAGGCTCTTTTTTGTTGCAAAAATTCAGCAGAAACAGAGATATTCGTTGGCGATAACAAGAAAAAATCGTCAATGTATATGAATTTTTCTCAGGAAGGAGCTCTTATGTATTTTACAGAAACCCCACACCTTCAACGTATCGAACAGATGATGATCTCGATACCTTACCACATTCCGCGAAGTTCTTTCTTCCGGTGCAACGGTCAGAATTATCATGATCAGATCACCACAAAGCTTGCGATGCAGATACTTCTTGACAGCTTCGGAAGCAGAAAACTCGAAAAAAGAATGAAAGGAATAGATATGAAGCCACAGTTTACAAGCAAACAGCATTATGACCGTTTCACCGGATTCCTCAAATCCATGACATTAAGTCCCGCCCACTGCAGCCGCAACTATGTAGCTGCAGTTTTTCTTTTGTCTTCAAACTCAAATCTGTGGGAAAAAGCAAAGCCGCATATCAACAGAAATGCCGTGGATTTTGATAAAATAAAGCTCGGCTCGGTCACTACAACGATATACACTATATTCAAGGCGGCAAAAGAGGTATACACCGACAGAGCCGAGATCAGTGTCAGCGAGTTCTGCGACTGCTTGCTCATCAATGACAGAACGATCAGCAATATCTTCACTGCTATGCTTATTGAGAATCACGGTTACCGGATCGTGGATACATCAATGTTTGAGAAAAAGGCGAAAGCGGTCTGAATGATCGATTTCATATAATTCAATTACGGAGAGAGGTGAAAATCATGAACAATCAGCAGGTACAGTATTACAAAGATGCATTTCCGAAAGGCACAAGGATAATGCTTGACAGCATGGGCGATGATCCCCGCCCTATACCGCCGGGAACGACCGGAACAGTAATAGCGGTAGATGATATCGGAACTATTCACTGCGCCTTTGATAATGGGCGGCAGCTTGGTATATGCCCCGATGTCGATAGTTTTCATGCTATTGACTCGGTGGAGTCCGAAGAACCTGTCATGTCTATGTGAGGAATGAAGCGGTATGCGTCGGAGGGAGGTGATAAAATGCCGAATCATATTCAGAACAGAGTCAGGCTTACGGGCGAACAGAGCCGCATAGATGAACTGCTCAAGACTGTCCGGAACGATGAAGAAGTCCTCGGCTCAATTGATTTCAATAAGATCATACCGATGCCTAAGGAACTGGACATCGAATGCAGCTCTCGCACAGAGCGTGGTATCAAAGCCTATTCAGACTTTATTTCCGTGTATCTTCTTGGGCAGCCAGACGGCAAAATCGATGTGTTCTCTATACCCGAGAGCAGCGAGAAAGCATTTCTGAAAGTTCGAAAGGATATTGACCCTGAAACATGGTCGCTCGGAAAACAAGCGTATCATAATAAGATCAAGTTTGGTCATTCGAACTGGTACGATTGGCGTATTGCCAATTGGGGGACAAAATGGAACGCGTACAGCTTTGGAGAGACAGATACGAACACATTGTCATTCAATACGGCGTGGTCGTGTTCAATGCCGGTTATGACAAAGCTGTCAGAGATGTTCCCCGATGTGCAGTTCAATTACGCATGGGCAGACGAGGACTTCGGAAATAATGTCAGCGAGGTCGAGTTGAGCGGCGGTGAAAGGACTTACGAGAATATCCCCACCCCGTTCTCGAAAGAAGCCTTTGAAATGGCAGCCGATATCCGCGGTGAAGATCTTCTGGCAGACCGCCACATGATGTTCAATGAGGAAACTGACAATTACGAACGCCTTTCCGATGAAGAATGGGAAGCCCTCGAAGCATCGGGAGAACCGCAGCAGTCAATGTAACTGCCGCGGTATTTTTTATACGGGGAGGTGATAAACGGCTTAAAGGTATTGGAATTGTTCGCAGGTACCTGCTCTATCGGTCATGCTTTTGAAAAGCGCGGTCACGAGGTTTTCTCGGTGGAGTGGAACAAGGACTTCAAGAACATTTCGCTGTACAAGGACATATCCGAGCTGACGGCACAGGAGATCATCGACAGCTTCGGACGTCCCGACATTATATGGGCATCGCCGGACTGCACTACATTCAGCATTGCGGCGATATCGCATCACAGACGGAAGAACGAAGAAACCGGAAATCTTGATCCTGTCAGCGATTACGCGAAATTCTGTGATAAAGTTGACACTCATGTCCTTGATCTCATTCGTGAACTAAAGCCAAAGTATTGGTTCATTGAGAACCCAAGAGGCGGCATGAGGAAGATGACCTGGATGCAGGCTCTTCCGCGGTACACAGTTACATACTGCCAGTATGGGGATAAGCGAATGAAGCCCACCGACATCTGGACAAACCATCCCAATCCGAAGTTCCTGCCGACCTGTCACAACGGCGACCCGTGTCATGAACCGGCGCCGCGCGGCAGTAAAACAGGAACACAGGGGCTTAAGGGCAGCGTCCAACGGAGCATGATACCGGACAGGCTCTGCGAACACATTGTAAGAATATGCGAGGAATAACTCGCACCGTTCTCCATGATATCTTTAGCGATGAAATATTATAAACCAAATAAGAAAGTATGAGGTAACAAAAATGAAAAAGAAAAAGGTAAGAAAACTGTTCAGAAAGGTTTTAAAGCAGTCGACAACGGCTGAAAAGCAGATAAGCAAAGTCTCGGTATGGATACAGGACTTCATCGGAAGATCATCGCCGGATATCATGACGAGGGCGGATACGGAAGTATCAACCCACTGTGACTGTCTTTGTGACAGCTGCAGACAGAGTTTAAACAGGAGATGGTCAAAACAATCAGGTTTTTCGATATGTTCTCCGGAATCGGTGGATTCCGTTCCGGACTTGAACGAGCCGAAGGATTTAAATGTATCGGCAACTGCGAGATCGACAAGCACGCGGAAGCCGCCTACAGAGCAATGTACGATACGAAAGGAGAAATCTACTATAACGACGCAAGAACGATCGACACTGACAGCGTTGGAGACTTTGATCTCATCGCTGGAGGATTTCCGTGCCAATCCTTTTCTGTCGCCGGACACAGATTGGGTCTCAATGACGAGCGAGGTAATCTCTTCCTTGAAATTGCAAGACTCATTGAAGCCAAGCGACCTGCGTTTTTTCTGCTTGAAAATGTTCCCGGACTGTTATCGCATAACAAGGGGCAAACTTTCAAAGTCATCCTTACCAAATTTTCCGAATTGGGGTATTCATTTGAATGGATGGTGCTTAACAGCGCGAATTTCGGAGTCCCGCAGCAGCGGCGAAGGGTGTTCATTGTCGGATATTCTCGAAGCGAATGTGCCGGAAGAATATTTCCTGTCGAACAAGGCAATGGAAAGGATCTTAACTGCATAATACCTGGAAGTCAGACGTGGCGGGTATATGGCACGGAAGGGACCGCCTGTACACAGTGCGCAAGCTCCGGCGGAGGCGGCGGTAAGACCGGTCTGTACTTCATTGATAATAACCGCGATCCGAAGATCACCGATCATGCACGTTGCATAACGGCAAGACAGGATTCCGGCGTCAGCAAGCGCCGCGGTGAGCATTCCGCAGTGCTTGTTGAAACAGGTCCGTGCGCCGTGATAAATCCCTCAAAGGAATGTGTACGTCAGAACGGCAGACGTGTGAAAGGACCGAACGAGCCGATGTACACGATAACCGTCCAAGACAGACACGGTATCATTCATCAAGGCAGGATCCGCAGACTTATGCCGATAGAGTGCTGGCGGCTTCAAGGCTTCACCGATGAGCAGTTCAACAAAGCTCAATCGGTATGCAAAGCAAATACCCACCTTTACAGAATGGCGGGAAATTCAGTCACAGTTCCGGTCATAACCGCAATAGCACAGAAGATCAAAGCGGCGGCTGAGATGATAGGACTTGATACGACATAAACGAGGTAAAGCAATATGTGCAAAGTAAACGCTAAAGCCGAGGAATATGAGACTTTCTTCATTCTCGGTCAGGACGCTCTGTTCACGAATTCACGGCTCGACCGTACAACGATCCCGGAAGGGCTTTATGCCTACGACCTGCGGGACGAGTGCGATGGCAACATCAACGAGCTGAAAGATTTCGTGCTGGTCAACCATTGGGGAACGGTACTTGTCAAGGAACCTATTGCGGGTGCCGGACAAGGAGTTCAGATAAAGCCGTATGATTACAACTACATCGGCGACACAATGACCGTTGACGAGTTCATGAACGAACAGCCGGAAACAGTACAGACACAAACCTTATAAATAACCGTATTGCCTGCAAGGACAGGCGATACCATATATATAGCAATTCATTTCCCTTTCGGTCGCGCCTGTTCCTGCGGGCATCACCGAAAGGGGGTGATGATATTAACAGCTTTATGAGCTGGATAGGCGGCAAGAAAAGCAGTCGCGACATAATAATCCCGAAATTCCCGCTGTACTATGAAAAGTACATCGAGGTGTTCGGTGGCGGCGGCTGGATACTCTTCGCGAAGCCGCCCGGTAACGACTTCGAGGTGTTCAACGACTTCAACAGCAACATCTCGAATCTGTACACATGTGTGCGTGATCACAGTGCTGAGTTGATCGAACGGCTCCGGTTCGTTCTGAACAGCCGAGAGGACTTCGACCGTATCAAGCATATAATCAGCGAGAAAGCCGAGATCGGTGATGTTCAGAGAGCCGCGGAGTTCTATCAGCTTATCCGGTACAGCTACGCGAGTGGCTGTGACAGCTTCGGCGGCAAGCCTCACTCCATGTGGAGCAACTTCCCGCTGATAGAACAGGCTTCGCGCCGTTTGCAGAAAGTCATAATCGAAAACAGGGACTTTGAGAAGCTCATCGCGTCACAGGACAGCGAGGTGAGCTTCTTCTACTGTGACCCTCCCTATTACGCGACCGAGAGTTACTACGAAAACGTAGGTTTCACAAAAGCTGACCACGAACGGCTCCGGAACGCCCTCGCGGGTATAAGCGGAAAGTTCCTTGTTTCGTACAACGATTGTGAAGAGATACGCAGCCTGTATGACGGATAGACTTTGAGCAGCATCTCCCGCAGAACAACAGGATATCCGGTAAACAAACCATTTTTACTTATGAAAGGAAAGAAGTATCATGAAATTCTTCAAGAATGCAAAGGAAAAGATCACAAACAGAGCAGCAAAGGTAAAGGCGAAGGCTGTCACACTCTGGGCAGTTGCAGCCTGCAACCGTGGCGAGAACTACGTTGACAGCGGCGTTAAGATCCTTATCGCCGTAGTTATCGGTGCTCTTCTCCTCGGTGGTCTCTACGCTCTCTTCGGCGATACTATCATGCCGACAGTGACAAAGAAAGTTGAGGAAATGTTCGAATTCAAGGGCTAAAATGCCTCCGTTGACCAAGAGGGTCGAAGAATATGTTCTGCACTATGAATAGTGCGTTCAAGGGCTAAGAAGCCGCTCCGAAAGGAGCAGGAGGTAAACCGTGAAACTGAAGATCTCAGCGATACTGCTCGTGCTGTGCATGATTTTCGGCAGCAGTATTCCGCATTCCAACGCGGCAGCATTTGAGCAGGACATAACAGGTACAGTACCGATGCAGCTTCCAGAGATCGAACCCAATCCCGATGATGCCGCGGCTGTGGAAACAGCAGCCGCGGTCATCATCATTATTCTCGTAGTCTGCGTGGTAATTTACATCTGCGACACATCTGATTAGAAGCGAAAGGAAAACGAAAATGGATATCAATGTAAGGATAAACAAGATCAACACAACAGGCAGCGTCAAGGCGACCGCTTCCGTAACGCTCGATGAGTGCTTCGGCATCCGCGGAGTCAAGGTCATAGAGGGCAAGAACGGGCTCTTCATCAATATGCCGTCGTACAAAGGCTCGAACGGTCAGTACAACGACATCTGCTTCCCCACTACAGCTGAGTTCCGCAAGCAGCTTGCCGATTCAGTTGTAGAAGCGTACAAGCTCGCCATAGAACAGATACAGAAGCAGTCGCCCCAGTATGAACCGTCCGCATATGACGAACCGGTCTCCGAAATGTCAATGTAAGATAAACAACAATATTCATTTACGAAAGGAAAAAACACTATGAACATTATCAAGAACATCAAGAACTTTTTCAAGAACGCGGCAATGACCGCAAAGAACGCTTTCTCCGACGTTATCCGCAGAGTAAGACTCGCATTTGCAAGAATGAACGCTGTCGCTGCGTGCGCTCGCGGCGAGAACTACGTTGACAGCGGTGTGAAGATACTCATTGCCGTAGTCATCGGTGCGCTCCTTCTCGGCGGACTTTACGCTCTGTTCGGCGATACCATTATGCCGACCGTGACCAAGAAGGTCGAGGAAATGTTCGAGTTCAAGGGCTGATGCCGGTCATACAGACAGCAGTCATCATCGTCCTGCTCTGTATCGAGGTGTACTGCGATCTGAAAGACCGCACGATACCGAATAGAATATCGCTTGCAATTGCCCTGGCAGCCTTCATAGATTTTCATATTGAAAATCTGTGGGGGCTGCTGCCTGCAGCGATGTTTTTTGTCGGAGCGCTGTTCACGAAGATCGGCGGCGGTGATGTGAAAGCGGTCGCGGCTCTGAGTCTGTCGCTCGGACTATGGAAAACGCTCCTGCTGCTTTTTGCGGCGGAGCTGTCAATGCTGATATTCTACGGGATATCGGCGATCGTTCAGAAGTTGAGGCATAAAACGGCAGATCGGTATCTGCCGTTTCTGCCATTTATTATGTTCGGATATTTATGTACTTTAATTCTATAGAAAACAGGTGAAATATATGAAACTTTTTAAAAACAGAACAGTCCTCGGCGTTCTCTGTATCGCCATTGCCATTGTAATATGCTTCGTGATCACTCCGTTGTTCAACGCTTCGGCAGCGAATCTCACCACTATTGTGCGTATCAAGAACGACATCAAGGTCGGAACAGAGATCACAAGCAAAGATATCGAAACCGTTGAAGTCGGAGCATACAATCTCCCTTCGAATGTAGTCAGAAAGCCGGATGATGTTGTCGGTAAGTATGCCGCCGTTGAACTGTTAAAGGACGAGTATGTGCTTTCCACCAAGATCAGCGATACGCCCGCGACCGAGAATGTGTATCTCTACGGTATGAACGGCTCCAAGCGCGTTATGTCGGTAACACTGCCCTCGTTTGCAAAAGGACTGTCAGGTAAACTCATGTCCGGCGATATCGTATCTGTGATCGCGGTCGATTACCAGGAAAAGGGCGAAACGGTAGTACCCGATGAACTTCAGTATGTTCAGGTGGTCGCAGCTACCGATAAGCGCGGCAACGATGAGAAAGTGACCGAATACCGTGCCGACGGCGAAGAAGAAACCGACCTGCCCGAAACGGTCACACTTATGGTATCTCCGTCACAGGCAATAGTCCTCGCGGAGCTTGAAGCCGAGGGCGAGATTCACATTGCGCTTGTTTACCGCGGAACGCAGGAGAATGCAAGCGCGGTGAGGGCTACATAGATGTGTGCATCATCGTGCTTGTGTTCGTGATAATAATGGCATTCATGCTGGCGGCCGTCCCGGTGTTCGTGGCGAAGATACAGCTCGACAACTTCGCAGACGAGCTTGTGCGTGAGGCCGAGATAGCCGGTCAGATCGGCTCGGAGACTACCGCGAGGGCGGCTGTTCTTTCGGAAAAGACAGGACTGCATCCGGCGATAAAATGGTCGCGTTCGGGCAAGGTGCAGCTCAACCAGGAGTTCACAGTAACGCTGACTACCACCAAAGACATCGGATTCGGTCCGTTCGGCAGTTTCCCCGTGGAGCTGAAAGCGGCGGCTTCGGGCAAGAGTGAGGTGTACTGGAAATGAGAAAGTTTCTGCATCGCCTTAAGAATAAAAAAGGCTTCTCCGGTCCGTGGGTCGTGGTCGTAGCGCTTATTGGCGTTATGCTGTTTGTTGTCATCAGTCAATACATACGGCTGATGATGATCGCGGCGGGTGTCAAAGACGCGGTGCAGTCTGCCGTGATCTCCGCCTCGGTCAGCAATTGGGCGAATGTTTACCCGTGTATCCGAGAGGGGTATGCGGGCGGGTATAAGTACAAACAAGGCTCATGGAACGAGCGGATAACCACAGGAAACATATATGGCAGACTTTCAAATCTGCTTGGGCTGAAAAATGTCGGCGGCAAATACTGTTCGGTCAACGATGACGGAGTCGAATACGCGGTATATGGACTAAGCGTGAATATCGATAACTCCCCTTTCGCGCCGAGCAGCACAAACGGCATACAGGAGTTTCAGGCTGCATCAAAGATAACGCTTGAAGTTCCGCTGTCGTTTGGCGGCAACTTGCTCCCGCCCATGAAAGTAGATTTGTTGGTTAAGTCCAGATATATGCCGAAATTTTAGTCCAAAAGGTAGATTTTTCGGTTTTGCGCTGGACTTGCAGACACCGTATATGGTAATGTGGACGATAAGAAAACAGGCAATACGACTAAAAGAAAGAGGTGTTATAACTATGACAAAGAACGGAATAAGAAATGCCCTCATAGGCACTGTATCAGCGGCTTGCATAGCGATGATGTGTGTTATCGGATCGCAGTTCATAGGCTCGGACGGTATCACGATAAAATCTCATGACACCACCGGTGCGGAAAGAGTCGGGGTGAAGATAAGCACGACTGCTCCGATAGTTGCGGAGAACGAATACGCAATAACATCAGCTCCCGCAGACTCGGCTGATACAACAAGACCGCCCGAAGACAACAGCACAGATAACGAGATCGTCATAACGGCGGTAACAAGTGCGGCAGATGACTGCAGCAGTGTGATAACTGACGCTTTTGCAGTGACTACAGCGGTTTACACTACCAAGAGTAAGGTCGTTGTTGATCAGAGTTTCAAGGAAGCAACAAAGCCGGTGACAGAGCCTCCTGCTCCGGAAGTGTCGGACACAGCGATGCTCACCAATGCCGAGACAGAGCCGAGCTACGAAGCGGAACAGACAGTAATAACCACGACTGCCCCGCAGGATACCTCGCTGCAGCACGGACAGACCAGCGGCGGCATGATCTACATCAACGGCTTCGGCTGGATAGTCAATGAGGGCGGCGGCGGTGAAGGCTCGACAAACGAGGAAATGTACTGCAACGGCAACAAGATAGGCTACTTCGGATAAGGAAGAATACAGAACGCCCGCAGGCTTGGAACCCGCGGGTGTTCGGTTTGTGAGGTAAATATGTATTGTGAATACTGTTACAAGGAAACATCAGACGACGAGAGCTGCATAAGATACTCAATTAACGAAATGTGTTTATAAATCAAGAGTCAATAATACCTTGCTGCTTTTGTCAATTCCTATTGCTCCGAGCGGAGCAGTTATCAATATCGCCATTACTGCAACAGACAGCACGATATTTCCGCATGGCAGACCTGCTGCGAGAGGAACGGAACCGATAGCAGCCTGTACCGTAGCTTTCGGGAGATATGCTATAACGCAGAAAAGCCGTTCTCTGGCATTAAGCTCAGTCCCGACAAGGCAGATAAGAACGCCGACTGCGCGGAATGTAAGTGCCGTGAATATCATTGTAATTGCGGAGAGACCGGCTCCGAGAGCATAACGGATATCGACTGCTGCGCCTACGAGCACAAACAATATGAGCTCTGCGGCTATCCACAGCTTGCCGAATTTTGCCGACAGGCTTGCTGAAACTGTTCTGTCAGCTTTTATCTTTATGACACAAGCCATAGCAACTACCGCAAGCAGCCCGGACACAGCAACATAGCTTTTTACAAGTGTTTCGACTGACATCAGCAGAAATGACGATGCAAGGAGTATAACGACTTTAGTGCTGTTTCCAATCGTGTGAGAGTGCTTGTGTGATGTTTCAAACAATGCGAAAAGAGCAAATCCTGATGCTGCGCCGAGCAGCACTCCAAGTATTATTGACATCGGAATGTTGGCAAAGCTGATGATGTTTACTTCTCCGCCCTGTGCCATTGTCAGGAATGTCGAGAACAGGACGATAACGAAAATATCATCGCAAGAAGCTCCTGCGAGTATCATCTGAGGAATGCTCTTATCAGTTCCGCGCTTTTCTTCGATCAGCTTTACCATTCTCGGAACAACGACTGCGGGAGATACAGCCGCAAGTACTGCACCCATAACTGCGGCTTCAATAAGATCAATTCCAAAGAACATCGGTGCGAAGCAGACATATCCGACTATTTCAAAGCAAGCAGGCAGAAAAGACATAAGCACAGCTGGTCTGCCGACTTTTTTCAGGTCGGACAGGTTCAATGAAAGCCCGGCTTTTATAAGAATGATTATGAGTGCGATCTGCCGGAGTTCCGAGGAAATACCGAGTATAGACGGGTCGAGCAGATCAAGCACATAGGGACCGACTACAATTCCCGTCAGAAGCATACCAATGATCCGTGGCAGCTTCAAGGCATTAAATATTGCCGCAGCCGACAGACCGACAAGAAATATTATCGCAAGTGAAAGTAACATTATAACCTCCAAAAATCAAAAAAGCCGACAGTATCTGCGTGATTTGCAGATGCCATCAGCTTAAAAGCGGTTCCGGATAATCCGAGGGAGAGCGTCATTCCCTTTATTGATGATTATTATATCACATGTCATGGGGAATGTCAATACATTATTTGAAAGGAGTTCCATGAAAAACATCAAAAAACTCATAGCGTCCGCTCTGCTTGCTGTGTTCATAGGCTTGCAGAGCGTTCCTGTTTATGCCGATGGTTCGGTCGGCGACCCGAACATCGATAATGGCGGCGGTGGGCTGCAAAGCGGTACATCGTCAAACTTCTGGTATCAGACCGATGACGGTGTTCGTGTAACTATCGTCGATGCCAAGACCGGAGAGGAAAAATCACCGTCTATAGACTACACAAACAAACACCCGAATGACATTGTCGTTCATTTTGGTAAGAACAGCAAGCGTGATTACACCAACGGAATGGGCCTGACAGCAAGCACAGGAACATACACATACAAGAACCCCGCTCAGGCACTCCCGATAATCGTCAGTGACGGCGAGTATTATGTTTCAAGCATTGATGAGATACGCAGTTACTTTACGGACGAGCAGGTCGTGAAAGCGATAGCATCTGATATGAGTTTCAAGTTCGAGGATCTTGTGAACGGCGATTACAAGCTCATGATCGAGCCTATCGTGTACATCACCTACAACGGGACGCGCTGTGCGATGACAGCGACAGAGGCGGCTCTATACAATATTAAAACCGGCGGCGACCTCATAAATAAGTTCGGTCCGCTGTCACATAAGAATCTGCCGCTGGCGATGTTCCTCGAGGATGATGATCTCGGATATACCGCATGGGCAGGCTCGACCACTTCAAGAGCCACAGACAGCGATATTATCAACTATCTCGGTGTCGGCATCGTGTCTTTCAAAGAGCCAGACGAGGAAGTCGAGGTCGAAACGAGCGACTATGAATACCGTGTCGATACCGATGTTTACACCTCGGTGACCGTTTCGGGCGGCAAGCATACTCCCGACAATCCCGTGACCGTCATATTCGACATCAAGAATACTTCATACACTGTCAGCAATATCGTCTATCCCGATGGTGCTTCGCAGCTTGTTTGGGTGCGTTGGCACACTCCTACGACACCGCAGAAGGTCACAATTAATGTAACTGTTATCGGCGGTGCCTCATCCAGTAAAAGCACTATAATAGCAAACATCGTCGATCTCGACGAGAATCCACCTCCTGACCCGACAGCGTATGACCGCAACGATACATTCACTCCCGTGAACCCGCCGAACAAGGCGCAGAGGACGACCGCCGCATGGTCGAAATACTATGCTTACTGGGTACCGGATTGGGTGTGGATATCTCATTGGGTATGGCATACGATTGTAAAACCCGATGGCTCTTACAGCGGATACTGGCAGGATCACGGACATTGGGAAGATCAGGGCGATTGGGAGTTCGATCAGAATATGTTCTCGGCTTCTCTTTCAGCTGACATGAAAATAACTCCCGACGAAAAGAACCCCACCAAGACCGGAAGAACGATGAAATCCGGCTACGGGATAAACGAGCGCGTCACGGCTTCAATTAGCGGCTCCGGTGAGCATACCGACATTCAGAATGCGGTCACTTACTTCCCCGAGTTCAAGTACAAGAAATACTGGCGCTTGCTTGAGAAAGTATCCGGCGGGTACGAGTTCAAGAAGAACGAGTACAGCACCTACAACAACCGCACTCACTTCACCCCAGTGTGGTATCCGGACGGCAGCTATATCCCATACACATGGGTCATCGACTGCTGGACTCCCGCAGGAATGCTGTCCGTGAACCTTACAGACAGCGTAACGATCAAGGGCAATGTGTACGATGACTGGCATATTGCAAAAACATACTGAGAAAGGACGATTACATGACGAAGAAAAAAAGAATCATCAAACCCGCAGTTCTCCTGCTTGTGATGACCGTTTTCATGGCGGCATTTTCAGTCACAGCATTCGCGGACGGCAGCAGCGTATCACAAGCGATCGAGGGGACATGGAATACTGCGTCCGGACAGATCAAGGACGTTGTAAACAATGTCGTGTTCCCGATAATCGACGTTATTCTTGCGGTATTCTTCTTTGCGAAGCTCGGTCTCGCATATTTTGATTACCGCAAGAGCGGACACTTTGAGTGGACTGGTCCGGCGATACTTTTCGCTTGCTTGATATTCACTCTGACAGCTCCGACTTATGTGTGGACTGTCGCGGGAATTTAACGGGGTACGGATATGACAACATTTTTTGCACAGGAGTTAAAAAAGATATCAGACAGATGTGAATTTGTCGGCGATGCAAGGTATGTCGGGAAAGCCTGTGTGTTCAGACTCTCCGAGGATGTGACCGGCAAAATGGAGTTTGTGACCGAGGGGGTGGCACAGGAATACAGTGCGCTGAAGATCACGCTGTTCAATCGCAAAGAGGGCGTTATCGATACGCAGAAAACCACACTCGGTGACATTATCGGAAGGAAAGAAATATATGGGAATAAAAAATCGCCGTATATCTGGAATGACGGTTCGCCCGAATGGTACGGGTACAAGCCGACAAACGCCGACTATAGCGTAATTGCACAGACTGCCGATGATTACCTCGAAATGTTCGCGGAACCTCTTATGAGCGAGGATATTGGAATGAATATGTAAATTGCAAGCCCTCGGTGCAGCAACCGGGGGCTTTGTCATTTTCAAGGTAGGTGAACCATTGTTTTTACTTGATTTCTCGGTCGATCAGCTGATGAATATGCTGCTCGACTGGATATACCAGCAGATCGTTAAGGTCATCGGCGATTTCTTCGGAACGATAAACCAAATGGGCGTTGACCTGTTCAGCCAGCCGTGGATACAGCAGATCGTTGCGCTGTTTTCAAAGCTCGGCTGGGCGCTGTTTGCGGTGGGTTTCGTGGTAGCGATATTCGAGTTCGCTATCGAATGGCAGAACGGACGCGGTGACCCGAAAAGCCTTGCACTCAACACGCTCAAAGGCTTCTTCGCCGTCAGCTTGTTCACTGTTGTGCCGATAAAGCTGTACGAGCTGTCGATCACGATGCAGCTCGGCATGAATGCGGATATGTCAGGCTACATACAGGTCGATGCAGTCAAAAGTTATGTGGATATTGCGCTCGATGTCATAAATGTGAAGCTGTTCGGTCCGCTGCTTGCAATAATTATTATCATAATGATGGCTTATGCGGTGGTAAAGGTATTCCTTGCTTCGCTCAAACGCGGAGGAATACTGCTGATACAGATAGCGATAGGCTCGTTATATATGTTCAGCGTTCCGAGGGGCTACACAGACGGTCTTATAATGTGGATGAAACAGGTAATTGCGCTGTGCCTCACATCATTCCTGCAGTCAACGATGCTGATAGCGGGGCTGATACTGTTCAAGGATGCGTGGCTGCTTGGTCTCGGAGTAATGCTCGCGGCCGGAGAGATACCGAGGATCGCCGGTAATTTCGGACTTGAAACGGCGGCACGACCCAATGTGAACATGGTCATCAATACGGCACAGTCGGCGGTTCATCTTGTAAAAATGGTCGCAAAATAAGGAGGCAGCATGAACTATATTTATCCCGACAATCTGAAAGGCTCACCGATGCTGTTCCTCTGGCGGCTGCAGGATCTTGTCAAGATAGGCATCGGTGCAATAATTGCGGTAGTGGCGCTTGCGGAAACAGGTTTCACAATACCGCTTGTCATAACTATTTCATACGCATTCCTCGCCATACGGTTCGATGATACATCGATACTCGATTTCTTGCGGTATGCGATAAACTACTTCTTCCTTGAACAGCAGGAATACCGTTGGCAGATGCGGAAAGGAGAAGAATAATTGCAAACAAAGAAACAACAGCAGCTTGCCGAACGCAAAAAGCAAGCTACAAGGCAGCTCATCGGCATTGAGGGTATAACCGAATATTCGCTAAAGACAGGCTCTAACACAGAGCTTGTCTTTTTTTCTATCAAGCCAAGCAACATATCGGTTCTGTCGGAAGAAGCCCTCGGAGCGAAGATATATGCTCTGATGTCCGTGCTCAAGGGCGTGACCGAGGTAGAGCTTGTGTGCATGAACAGCCGTGAGAGCTTCGAGAGCAACAAGGCTTTCATCAAAAAGCGGATAGCTGCGGAAGAAAATCCGGCTGTTCGAGAACTGCTCGAAAGAGATGCTGTGAATCTCGACCACATACAGGCACAGACGGCTACTGCACGAGAATTCATCTTCCTCGTCAGGACACGGAATATGAAGGAAAAGGAACTGTTCGCACATCTTAACAGAATAGAAAAAATGGTGCTCGAAAACGGCTTTACAGTCGCAAGGCTCGACAACAATGGCATAAAGACGCTTCTCGCGGTGTATTTTGAGCAGAACACCACTAACGAGAAGTTTGAGGACATTGACGGAGAAAGGTGGATCATAAATGAGTGATAAGATAAAACTGAACGTGACCATGAAGTGCAAAGCCGATTCGTACAGACAGGCGAACAACCTTTGCATTGTGGAAGAAGTCGTTCCGATTCCGGATGCTGATTTCATGCAGATGACTTCGGCACCCTTGCGTGATAATCCGCATATAACCCAGCACAAAGACAATATGTTTGCGGACAGCAGTGCGATGCACTGTGTCCTTTTCATAGCGGAGAAACAGGGCGATGGCTTTTTGGTGGAATCCGAGGGATACGACTACGCACGGTATTCGCAGTACATTCCCCATGCGGCGGATATTGTAGCAGGTCAACGCAGCGGGCTTACGGAAGCGTCCGAAAAGCTGTGCTCGGTTCTCGACAGACAGTTGTCTTTTCTTGTGAACGAATCCCGGGCAGAACCGCACTACAGGATACCCATAGATGCTGTGTTTGACTCGCCTGAGATCAACGAATGTATGTTGGAACTTGCCCGTGAGATCGTAGCGGAACACGCAGAGTATGCAGATATACAGCTTACTGAGAATGAACGTATAGTGACTATAGACGGGGAAAAATACGATACTCTGCGCTTTATCAGTCCGCTCCGTGTTGATACAGATCTGCTTGTCACGTTAGCTCCGACAGAACCGGAGAAAGCCCTAGAATACGCGACATTCATAAATAACGAGATTGATGCGGATATTATGCTTTCTATCCATTACGGACTTATGGAGCATTGTTCGGACAAAACGCTCACAGACAAGGTGTATTCTGTTTTCCCTAAAGTAGAGGAAATGGGCAATGAACTTGTCGGTGTTACTACAGTTAAGCTCATTAAACCGCTTGATGAGCGGGATGTAGAAGCGCTCAAGAACTTCATAACCGAACAGTATTCGCAGGAATGGGGCATGCGTTTCTACGACAAAGGGCTGTATTATGGTGATGAACGTATTCATATCGGGTTCGGAAATGCTGATGATTTTCAGCTTATGACCGAGGAAGAATGGACACAGTCGCAGGGCGAAGGTCTTGCGTTTCAGCAGTAAGGAGATGTGAATATGAGTGAAAATAAACTTGAAACCGCTGTTGCAGGGAGACTTGCGGATATTATCGATGAAATGAAAGGTGCTAACGATTATTGCCTTTCCTATGAGCAGTTCATGTCAGACGAGAAGATAGCGGAGTGTGTGATCGACTGCGCTAAGCAGCTTACGCAGAGCCGTCCGGAGTTTTCGGGGCTCTCGATAGATCTCGGGAACGGCTTCGTGGAATTCGGACAGGCAGAGCTTAAGACCGTCCGCCTCATATCCCCGCTCAGGATAACGACTTACGATGAAGATTACGGCAATGACGAGAGTCTGTCAATGACTCATGCGGCTTGTTACAGGCACTACATCAACAGTGCTATAAGCGAATATATGATGGACGAAGAAAAAGAACGCGGACTTATGAACTGGTATGACCGGAGCGATTCCATAAACAACAAGGTCTACTCCGCTTTCCCAAGCGTAGAGAAAATAGACGGTAAGCTTATGGGAGTAACGACGCTCCGTGTTCGCGGAGAACTTACCAATGAAGAACAGAGCGAGTTAAACAATTATCTGTCCGGTCAGTACAGTGACGGCTGGGGCGAGGGTTTTGAGCAGCGTGAAATTGAAACCGGCGACCGTGACTGCCCGGAAATATATGTCAGCTTCTGGAATCCGGATGATTTTGAGTTTACTGTAGAGGACGAGCAGCAGTCCGAACAGGGTCTGTCGATGTGAGGTATATATGCAGAAGAAAAAGATAAATATCAAGGAACAGCACTTCGCGACCAGAAACAACAAGGACTTCGTAGATATGATCGCGCCGTCCGTCATTAAGTTCTTTACCGATTATTTCATCTGCGGGAACACATTCCGCTGTGTGTGGGCTCTGCGCGAGTATCCTACGTCGACCTCCGAACAGGCTATACTCCGCTATCTCGGAGAAAAAGACGGAGTGACACTCCACATCTATACCCGCCATGTTACGGCAGCCGAGGAAAAGCGCATAATCGCTAACGCAGCCAACAAAAACCGCTTGCAGAGGACATCGACAAATGACTTACAGCAGACCGTCACGGCAGAAAACAACTTGCAGGACGTGACGCAGCTCGTAGCGGATATGCACCGGAACCGTGAACCTCTGCTCCATGTGGCGGTGTACATTGAGATCATAGCAGACAGTCTCGACAATCTGCGGAATATGCAGACCGAGGTGCAGACGGAGCTTGTGCGCTCCAAGCTGAATGTCGATAAGCTGATGTTAAGGCAGCAAGCGGGATTCACCTGTGTGATGCCGTCCGGCAGGAATGTGTTCAAGGAGCAATTCGAGCGCGTTCTTCCGGCATCATCAACTGCGAATCTCTACCCGTTGTCATTCTCCGGCAAGACCGATGAGAACGGCTTCTACCTCGGACGGGATAAGTTCGGCTCGAATATTATCGTGGATTTCGATAAGCGTGCTTCGGATAAAACCAATGCCAATGTCCTTATTCTCGGAAACTCCGGTCAGGGCAAATCGTATCTGTTGAAGCTGATTCTCTGCAACCTCCGCGAGAGCGGAAAGAGCATCATCTGCCTTGACCCGGAACTTGAATACAAGGAGCTTACTGCCAACCTCGGCGGCTGTTTCATCGACCTTATGGACGGGCAGTATATCATCAATGTGCTGGAACCGAAGTCGTGGGACGACGGCAGTTCCGATGACGGCGAGGAAGTCCCCGAGGCATTCAAAGCGAAAACAAAGCTGAGTCAGCACATCTCGTTCCTGCGCGACTTCTTCCGCTGTTACAAGGATTTCACGGACAGAGAGATCGACACGATAGAGATCATGCTGCTGAAACTGTATGAGAAGTTCGGAATCTCCGATAACAGCGACTTCTCAAAGTTCACGGCAACTGATTATCCGGTCCTTTCCGACCTCTACGCGCTGATTGAGAACGAATTCAAGAATTATGACGAAAAGAAAAAGAACCTGTATGACGAGAAAACCTTGCAGAACATCTGCCTTGGACTGCATTCCCTGTGTATGGGTGCGGAGTCAAAATTCTTCAATGGCTACACGAATATAACGGACGGAATGTTTGTGACCTTCGGTGTCAAGGGGCTTTTACAGGCTTCAAAGAATATCCGTAACGCCCTGCTCTTCAATGTACTTTCATATATGTCGAACGAACTTCTCACCAAAGGAAACACGGTCGCAAGCCTTGACGAATTCTATTTGTTCCTGTCAAATCTCACGGCTGTGGAATATATCAGAAATTTCATGAAACGTGTTCGTAAGAAGGAATCTTCGGTCATACTCGCATCGCAGAACCTCGAAGACTTCTGTCAGGAACACATCAAGGAACTGACAAAACCGCTATTCTCAATACCCACACATCAGTTCATATTTTATGCGGGCTCGGTGGACGCTAAGTTCTATACGGACACCTTGCAGCTTGAAAACTCGGAATACTCGCTCGTCAGATACCCGCAGCGCGGAGTGTGCTTGTACAAATGCGGCAACGAACGCTACTGTCTCTGCGTGACTGCTCCGCAGTACAAGGCGGCGCTGTTCGGCTCGGCGGGCGGCAGATAACTATGGAAGGGGTTTCGATTCCTTCCGGGGAGGTGAAAAAATACGATACAGGATCAGAAGTTCGGCGTGGAGATAGAGCTGACCGGCATAACAAGACAAACTGCTGCGGAAACGGTTGCCGATTATTTCAATACCACATACTCTCATGTCGGTGGAGCATATGATCCGTATGCTGTTCATGACAGCAGCAACCGGACATGGAAGTTCGTATATGACGGCAGTATTGACTGCAAGGACAGAAATGGTAATCCGCAAGGCAGAGACTATTCGGTGGAATTTGTTACCCCTATCTGTACCTACGATGATATCCCCGTTATACAGCAGATCGTCAGAGAACTCAGGCATAAAGGCGCAATCGCCGACAAAAGCTGTGGAATCCATATCCATGTAAACGGCGCACCCTATGACGCGAGGTCGCTCCGGAACATAACGAATATCATACGGTCAAAAGAAGATCTTATATACAAAGCTCTGAAAGTTAATCCCGACCGTGAGCATACATACTGCAAAAAAGTAGATGAGGATTTCCTTGAGGAACTCAACCGAAAAAAGCCTAAAACACTCGAAAAGATACAGAAGATCTGGTATCACGGAAATGACGGCAGCAATCAGCATTACCACCAGTCGCGATATACCTGTCTGAATCTGCACAGCCTGTTCTCGAAAGGCACAATAGAATTCCGTCTGTTCAACAGTACTACCCATGCTGGTCGGATAAAGGCATACATACAGTTATGCCTTGCAATTTCCAATCAGGCGCTGAATCAGAGCTGTGCGTCATACCGTAAAATGCAGAGCACAAACGAAAAATACACGTTCAGGACATGGCTTCTTCGGCTCGGCATGATCGGTGATGAGTTCAAGACCGCCCGCAAATTTCTGCTTGAAAATCTCGATGGGTGCATCGCTTGGAAAGACCCGTCACAGGCTTTGGAGCAGCGTGAACGTCTGAAACAAGCACGGCAGAAAGAATCGGCTCAAGAGCAGTCCGAAGAAAAAGAAGAACAGCAACCCCGTGAACAGGAACAGCCCGCCGGATACAGCGAACAGCCGGATACCGAGCAGGACGAAGAAGAAACCATAGCATTGGCTATGTAGGAAGGAGCAACATGGCAAAGAAAAAACTTTATATCGCCTACGGCAGCAATATCAATCTTGAACAAATGGCATACCGCTGCCCTACCGCTGAGAGAGTCTCAACAGGATTCGTTGAGAATTACGAGCTTGAATTCCGCAGAGTGGCAACTATAGTTCCCAAGCAGGACAGCAAGGTGCCCGTCCTTGTGTGGGAGCTTAAACCCGAGGACGAGCAGAGACTTGACCGCTACGAGGGATTTCCCCGTATGTACCACAAGGAAACAATTCCCGTTAAGATCGGCGACAAAGTGGTTGACGGCATGGTATATATTATGAATGACGGTCAGATATCACCGCCGCCAGAATCGTATTACACCGGAATCCTGAAAGGGTATGTGGACAACGGTATGGATACATCGTATCTGAAATTAGCATCCGAGAGAGCGTACAGTCACTATCTTTCCGAGCTTCAGGAAATGTGTGTGGAATGCGATGAAACCGAGGATATCGACGAAGATGAGGACGATGACTACGACTTCGATGAGTATGACGATGATGAAGAGATCGATCCCGACATAGACGGTCAGACAAGGATCGATTACCATTCTCTGAGGCTGTAACATGGCGGCGGGCGCAATAATCGCGAAGGTCGCCGCTGCGGTATTGTCGGACAAGAAAGGCCGCAAGATCGTTCTGATACTGATAACGGCGATACTTATGCCGATAATACTGATAGTCCTTTTGCTGACAGCACTACTGACCGGAGCAACGAATGCAAACGTTTCGTTTGTTGATTGCTGTTTCAAGAATGCGGCGATTCCCGCAGAATTTACAGATGAACAGTGCGAAGCTATTGAATATATGCGGACAAAGCTCGACAGCATAGACAAAATAATAGCAGACAGAGAAAATGCCGATGACTATGACACGAACATGGTCAAGGCTGTTTTTTATTGTCTGCAATTCGGCGCGGAGCCTTCCGAGTTCGATGAAGAATTCGACTTGGAGTTGTTCTGCTGCTGTTTCGAGGGGATCCCGTACCCGGAGATCGAGCAAGCATACGAGAATATATCCGAAAGCTTCCGCGACATGGAGGTGACCGACAATGTGAAAACAGGCGTGGAGAATATCTACAAATATCTTACGGAAGGAGTGAAAAAATGAAATACAGAGGAATGTTCGTGGAGATAACTCCCGAAAGCGGTATCGTGCGTGAAGATCTGGACGGCAGCACAAAAGTGTGTTCGGGCTATCGCTACCGCGTATTCTCGGAATCTGAAATGACAGATGAATTCTGTGCTGCCGTGGGTTTTGAATTGCCTGATGACAGTATGGAGAACGCGGAATTGTTTGCAAGGGAGTACATCGACTGTGAACTTAAGAAGCTGGCTCAGGAAAATAATGAACAGGAAAACGGAGGAATCACAATTGCTGTTTGACCGAAAGGACTTTGACCCGGTGACGCATACGGGTGTCTGCGCAGAGGACTGCAAGATGATTATGCTTGCCCTCTCGCAGCACAAGACGCTCCGTATCGACGGCGAGGGTCGCATCTACGATAACACAGGACGCTACATAGCGGACGGAAAGGAGCGCGTATAATGGGCGTTGAATTGAAAGATATAAATACAAAAGCTCTCTATACGGTCATAGAGAATCAGACAACAACATACTTTCATTCGTATAACGCAGGCGGGTTGTCATTCCCGTTCCACATCTACGACAAGGCTCTGAGTATAGCCGAAACTATCAAAAACAGCGGATTTCAGGATACGGTGTGGGCTAAAGATGTTCTTCCGCTGATGTCCACCGATGAGTATTTCTATCCAAGCCAAAAGAATGAATACATCATGACACCGCTGTACGGCAACCTTGCGCAGGAGCATTTCGAGAACTTCCGTAAGGGTCTCGACTTCGGGTATTCGATAACGCTTGACTATGATAAACAGACTGTCGGCATAGAGATCAACCGTAATCTCGTGCATACCAATGTGCCGGATATACACATCTCGGTAAATGATCCGAAGATCGTAAAGCTTCTCAGTATGCAATGTGAGGACGCGTATGACCGTGAAGCGGAGTTCATAAGTACCTTTGCAGAGCCGCCGAAGCCTTCAAAGAACTACATTATGAATGTGCATCTTGAGTACAACGGAAAGCACTTTGTGTCGGGATTGCCTATGGACGAAGACGGTATCGAGACTGCGAGGATAAACCTCGGGGTCTCAGATCTTGATGACTGTGATGTCAAAGTCGATGTAAATAACCGGTACCTTAACGAGATAGCAGAACTGTCGGAGATAAATTTTACGGAGCTGAACAGTGTTGCTGAATGGGCGAATTGCTCCGATGAGGATGAAAAGAAAAAGTTCGCCGCCGCTGTTGAGGCGTACAGACCCGAGACTATTTACGGCATCAGTAACATCATAGATAACCTTGACTGTATTGAATTGGTAGAGGTTTGGGATGCTGAGGAATACGGGCGAGAAGCACTTTACGGTTCAAACAGCCGCTCGGATCAGACACAGTTTTTCGAGGATACCGTAGCCGACTATATAGATTTTGATCGTTTCGGCCGTGATCTCATAGAAAGCGACGACGCAAAGGAAACTGAATACGGCTACATCTATAGCGAGAGTGGCTTCGAACTTGACGAGACTCCGACAATGTCGATGTGAAAAACATGGAGGTGTTAAAATGGCAGATAAGACAATGACCGTAGTCATGGTTGAACCCGGTAAGCCCGCTTACAAAACCGAGATAGGCACTGACCTAGAAAGTTTGCAGAAAGCGGTTGGCGGTCTTATTGACATTATGCGGATCGACAACAAGGTGAATATCGTCTTCAATGACGAGGGAAAGCTCATCGGGCTTGAGGGAAACCGCAGGGTCGGTGAGCATATTATCGCAGGAAACTTCTTTGTCTGCGGAGAAAAAGGCGAGGACTTGTGTTCGCTTTCCGATGAACAGTGCGATAAATATTGTCAGCAGTTCGCGCAGCCGGAAGAGATCACGCAGGACGAGATTGAGGACGATACATACGCCTGGGTCATATCATTCTGACTCAGATACGGAGGTTTCACATGAAGAAAAATATCATTGTCACGATGGAAAATGAAAAGCTCTCGGCTCTTAAGATGTACACGGAACAGAAAGGAACTACCGTGGAAGAAGAACTGACGAAGTACGCCGAACAAATGTACGCCAAGACAGTACCGCAGAATGTTCGTGATTTTATTGACATGATGAGCAGGCAGCAGCCCGCACCAAAGCCGAGAAATACTTCGGCTGACAGTGAAAATAATGCTTGATTTATAGTCAGAATGGTGGTATAATAAAAAACAAGTAAAGGACGGTGATGACCGTGAAATATGTTTTGATGCATAAAAAAACTCCTGTCGCGGAGCTTGAGATGGACGAGAACACAGGACATATATTAAAGGTTCCCGAAACATACGCCGCGGAACATCTGCCTGTCGGTGTAGGGTTCAAAAAAGGGGCTACAGAGCGTGTCGATCTTAATGACTGGTGGATAAATAGGTCTATACCCGCGAGCCGTTCGGGACTCAGGAATGTCCTCGAGACACTTGGCATTGCAACTCCGAGTGCGCTTCTTACCCGCTGTTACGGATTGAGTTTGTCAGACCAATACTGGATAAAGCCGGAAAATAGCGATGTTTCATGGAGCAACTTGAACTTTTTTGAAAACCCGTTCTCAGATGACATAGGTGATATATTGTTCGGAAAGCCCTCAAGTAAAAGAAACTTTGATTTCTTTTCTCCGGACAACACATCTAACGGTAATCTGAAAAAACGCTGGAAGATCGTTGATGAAAAGAGATGCCTTATAAAGGGCGGCAGCAAGCCATTCCAGCAACAGCCTTACAATGAGGTAATTGCTTCTGCGATAATGCGGCGGCTTGATATACCGCACATTGACTATGAACTCATATGGGATGAAGATGCTCCATACTGCATATGCGATGATTTTATCACTGCCGAAACCGATCTTGTGAGTGCATGGCAGATTATGCTGACGGTGAAGCAGCCTAACGATATCTCGCGTTATCAGCACTACATCAACTGCTGCAGTGGGATAGGTATAAACAATATAGTTCATGCTCTTGATCAGATGATAACGCTCGATTATATCATAGCCAATGAGGACAGACATCTTAATAACTTCGGACTTATACGGAACGCTGAAACGCTCCAATGGATCGGTGCTGCGCCCGTATTCGACAGTGGCTCCTCGCTCGGTTATGAATTGACACCGGCGCAGATAAGAGGAAACGCAGCGGTGGAATGCAAGCCCTTCAAGAAACATCACAAGGCACAATTGGAACTTGTGACATCGTTTGACTGGCTTGACTTCTCTAAGCTGGACGGCATAGGCGATGAAATATCCGAGATACTTTCTGACGAACGAGCCGCACTGTTCCTCGGCCCAGACAGAGCCGCTGCAGTAGCGGAAGCAGTAGAAAAGCGCATAGATGATGTGCATGATATGGCTATGGATATGCATGGCGGTATGGCAAATGATAATACCGAGGACGATGTCGAAGAGGATATAGCACAGAGCTATGAGCCGAGATTATAATTGAATAATACAAGTGAAATGCCTTTGGATAGTGATATCCGAGGGCGTTTTTGCGTTTTGAAAGGAGATCACAGGTATGTAGGACAAGACAGAACAGTCATGCTGCCAACAACCGCCCTGTTTCGCACCGTGTGCGATTATACAGGCAAGGTCGGGTGTGGATACCTCCGAGGACTGCGGACGCAAATTTTAGCCGTTTCTGACGGCGTTTCGGAAAAGCAGATGACCGAGTCGGTTTTCGGACGGTTTCGACCGCCTCAGGAGCAGCCGTGAGGGGTGGTTCGAGGGGTATGACCAACTATTAAAAGTCAAGACTTTTTTGAAAATATTTTTGGTAAAAATTTTGTATAACAAACACAGCCCTTTAAATTTTTCTTTTAAAAGGCATTAATCCTATCATTCCACATGGATCAACAAAGTAGAAGTGGGTCAAAAATTGTGTGTGTGGATTCTAATTTAAAGATGACACGGATAAGTTTTTTGGCAACGTGAGATAGTGCTACTCTATGGCATTTTCCTTCAGAGATTTTCTTGTAATAATAGTTTGCAAATACTTCATTATGCAAGATTACCGATCCGGCGCAGTTTAGTATTGCATAACGCAAATGAGCGGATCCGTGTTTAACCATCTTACCGCTATGTTCATAAGTTCCAGACTGCGAAATGCCAGGTTCTATACCTGCAAATGAAATCATTTTAGCTGGGGTATGGAATCGGGAGAAGTCACCATACTCTGCAATAATTATTGCAGCTGATTGTACGCCTATACCCCGTATTGAGAGCGTTGGAGGATTCAATTCTAATATGATGTTTTCGATTTTCTTCTCTGTGTCCTTGATATTTTCGTCTAAATGTCTGTAAAGAGCAAGAAGTGATTGCAGCTCGTAGAGCATGATATCATTCGTCTCTCCAACAGTATTTTTGGCAAGCTGCTTTAACTGTACAAATTGTGCCATTGAAAATTTTCCTCTGGATATACTTCGCAGCTTGTCATATGAGCAAGAATTCATATTAGCTATCTTTTCAGGAGACAAGTAATTGTTCAGGATATAAAGTGCTGTCGTTGAGAATTTCTTCTTGAAAAACGGCTTAAATTCTGGGAATATACAGTCTAATACATTAGTAATGCGAACAAGGCTTTGACTTCTCTGATGTATTAATCCGCTTCTAAAACGGGTTAAAGATTTAAGAGAAAACATTTTGTAAACCTTTTTGGGGTAAGGATTAAACTCTGCAGAAGCCAGATAAGAGGCTATTGAAGCGGCATCGGTTTTATCTGTTTTAGTTCTGCGTAGAGAATGGCTCAAAATGAATTTTTGAACTAATACCGGATTAAGTTCCATGAAAGGAATATCATGCTTTTCTAGGAATAGCATAAGATTAAGTCCATAGTGTCCGGTTGCCTCAAATCCAATTCGGAAATCCTCTTGAATGTCATCCAAAACAGAAATAAAGCTGTTAAAGCCATTCAGATTGTTTTGAAATGTAAAGTTAGAGATTTTGCATTCCCCATATTCATTCATTGCAAAACAATCATGCTTGTACTTGGAAATATCAATTCCAATAAATATCATAGGCGTGTCCTCCAAAATAATTTTAGCACTGCTGTCTGGCACAGTTTCCTTATCCATGTACTCATGCAAATTAAATGCGTCTATGCGCTTACCAACTAATTAACAATTAAGACAAAGAACTGTGGTCTGAGTCATACCCGAACAGTCAAAGCTGTAGATTTTTGAATAACAGATCCACAGTGCCTGTCATTATTATACATCAAGAACAGGTTCTTGTGTATATCAATTTGGATAGTTCCTTTTCTCTTATTTAGAAAATAAGAGAAAAGGAACCGAAAAGAGAAGAAAAAGAAATGGTAAATCCTAATAAACGGCTAAATTTATTATACATGATTTTTATGCAGGAAAAAGGGCGGGCGTCTTTTTGCCGCCTCGCCCACAAACATCGTCGGGCAAAGCCCGCCGTTAAGGGAGTAAGCCAATTGTGGAAAAGGGGTCAAAATATGAGCAGGAGCAGAAATCGGGGGTCAAATCCCGTGAAAACAGAAGGAAACGCCGTTGTTAAGGCATCCGAGGTGGGGTCAAAAAAGATAAAGTACGCTTTTCACGTCTCAACGGAATGCATGAAAGCGATAAATGAGATGTACAAGAAGGACGGCAGCACCACGCGCAATGAGTTCATCGAAAACGCCGTGAACTTCTACATTGACTATCTGAAAGGCGGCACGATGACCAATTACCTTGCCCCTATCATAAAGCGAATGGTCGAGGCAACTGTTGAAACATCGGAGCAGCGTATAAGCCGTAACCTGTTCAAAATCGCGGTGGAGCTGGGAAAGATATCTCACATGGTTGCCGCGACCAATGATATAGATGATGAAACTGTCGAGAGCCTTCATCGTATGTGCGTTGAAGAGGTTCGTCGGATCAACGGTATCATTAACTACGAAAGTGCTGTACGCTTTCAGAAGGATGAATAATGCCGAGAATAATAGTGTCGAGCCGCTATCTCAAACCCGGGACTGCCGGAAAGCGCGGCGGTCTCGTCAAATACATTGCAACGAGAGAATCCGTGGAGATGTACTCGCCGCAGGAACGCGGTGTCCCGGTCACCAAAAGTCAGACGGAACTTGTCACAAAGCTGCTTGAAATGTTTCCCTCGGAATGCTCCTCTCATGAGTACGCCGACTACAAGAGCAGCCCGACAAAAGAAAATGCCTCAGAGCTGATAACCGAGATCCTCGAACGCAACGCAGACAGGCTCACTGACCGTGAGATGCTCGTCAAATATATCTCCGAGCGCCCGGGCGTTGAGAAGATCGGCAAGCATGGATTGTTCTCCGCCGACAAGGGCGAGGTGGATCTGAACGAAGCGAAAGCTACTGTCTCAAACCATGACGGGAACGTGTGGACGAATGTCGTGTCGCTAAAGCGCGAGGACGCGGAAAGGCTCGGCTACACCACCCCGCAGGCATGGCAGAACCTTGTGCTGAAAAGTCTTGAAAAGATAGCGCAAGCTCATAAGATAAAGCTCGATCATCTTCGGTGGTACGCAGCATTCCACAATACGGCTCACCACCCTCACATTCATCTGCTGGTGTACTCGACAGACCCGACCGAGGGTTACATGACCGAGCATGGGATCGAAATGCTGAAAAGCGCGTTTGCTAATCTGATATTCAAGGACGAGCTGAATGAAATATATCAGAAGCAGACCGCTGTGCGTGATGATCTCCGTGCGGAGGCGAAGCGTAAGATGCAGGAGCTGTCCGCGGAGATACAGAATCACCTTGTCAATCCGCAGCTCGAAGCGCTGATAATGAAGCTGTCCCGTCAGCTTGAAAATGCGAAAGGCAAAAAGGTGTATGGGTACTTGCAGCCGCAGGTCAAAAAGACTGTCGATGATATTGTTGCAATGCTCGCCAATCAGCCTACGATCAAAAAGATGTATGATGAGTGGTGTCGGCTGGAGCAGGAGAAATACAATACATACACAAACGCGGTAAAGCAGTTCCCGCCGCTTCACGAAAACAAGGTGTTCAAGCCTATCAAGAACAGCGTTATAAACGCAGTCGTTGAAATGTCGCATACGCTCGGCTCTGCCGAGCGTGATATCAAGGAAGATGATGAACTGCCGGAGCCGGAGATGACCGCAGAACCGGACGGTACTGAAATGCCGGACGAGAACGCTGAAAAACCTTCATCGGAAAAGGCAAAGAACAAATATACTCTTGCCGCGATATATCGCCGAGCCAAAAAGTATCTGAGAGGTGACGGAGTGTATCCCGACCCGGAGTATGCAATCAGGCTGTTTGAGTCTTGCGGCGATTACAAGTATGCGCAATACGCACTCGGAAAGATATATCTTGATGGACGGTACACGATGAAAAATCTTGAACTTGCGGAAATGTATTTACAGAATGCCGCGAAGGATCAACTCGACTGTGCGGAATATGCTCTCGGCAAGCTGTACCTCGATGACGAAGTCAGGCGTTACGATCTCGCGGAGGAATATCTGAACCAAGCATCGGAACACGGGAATGTGTTTGCGATGTATCGTCTTGCGAAGCTGTATCTCAGTGGTGACATACAGCAGAACCCAGACAAAGCTGTGGAACTGTTACAGAATGCCGCCGACGAGCTGAATGTTGCGGCTTACGCTCTCGGAAAGCTGTATCTGTTCGGTCGTGAAATTCCGCAGGACAGAGAGCTTGCAATGCACTGGCTGAACCGTGCATCGGATATGGGAAACGAGTTTGCACAACACTTGCTTGAACACATAGACAGCTTTGAGCATTCCCGTGTACAGAACGCATTCATGAATATGCTTCTGGCGTTCGCTCGTCTCATCAGAGAAAACTACGACCGAGCGGATCGCAACTTGCGTATGCATACGGATAAGAAGCTCCGTGCGGCTATCCGCAGGAAGAAACAGGCTCTCGGAATCAAGGAAGATCATACTATTCAGCCGAAACAGTAGGAAGGTGATTTATGCGCTGACAAGAAAAGATATTTATTTCTGTGACTTACAACATCGGGCGGTCGCGGTGTACTTGTATCTCTGCGACCGCGCCGACAAGGACGGTAAATGCTTTCCGTCCGTGTCAACGATAGCGGCGGACTTGAAGATCAGTAAGAGTACGGTCAAACGTGCTCTTGCCGACCTTGAGTCTGCCGATTTTATTCGGCACGAACGGCGATACAGAGTGAGGGGCGGCAACTCCTCAAATATGTACTACATAGCGCGACCGCCTTGAAAAAAATACCCTACTCCGAGGGGGCAGTCTGCCTTCTCGGTGGCCGTAGGGTAGGTTCATCATGAACCAAGAAAGCTAAGAAACCAAGATAACATTTTATTCAAGACGAAAGGAAAAGTGATTTTATTGGCAGAGTTTATTCCCTTCACGGAAGATGATAAGCTGAGAGCTTCCTCTGTCGATCTTGTATCATTCCTGCAAAGCCGGGGTGAGCAGCTCAAACGCTTGGGACACGACTACAAGCTGATATATACGGACAGCGGCGGTGTTCACGACAGTATCATGGTGCGCGGGAATCATTGGTACGATCACAAGAATCAGGTCGGCGGCGGTCCGATAAAGTTCATGCGGGAGTTCTACGGAATGTCGTATCAGAATGCGATGCTCACTCTGCTCGGCGGTTATACCGACAGCAGAGCCTCGCCCGAAAAGCCGCAGATAAAGCTCGCTCCGAAGAAAGAACCGGAACGCAAACCGTTTGTGTTGCCCGAAGCTAATGACAATATGCACCGAGCGTATGCCTATCTTACAAAGCAGAGGTTCATTGCGCCGGAGGTCATTTCATTCTTCGCACATAAGGGTACGATCTATGAGGACAAGGCTCACCACAATGTTGTGTTCGTAGGAACTGATGAGAACGGAATCCCGAAACAGGCTCATGCCCGGTCAACGCTGTCGTTTGGAAGTACATTCCGTATCACGGTAGAAGGCTCGGATACGAAATACAGCTTTGCACACTTCGGCAAGAACGACACTCTGTATGTGTTTGAAGCACCGGTAGATATGCTGTCGTACATCACTCTGCACCCGCAGGACTGGCAGGACAGCAGCTACATAGCGATGAACGGAGTGTATGAGAACGCGGTGCTGAATGCTCTGGAAACACACCCGCAGCTTGACAGCATCGTGCTATGCACCGACAATGACGAGGGCGGCATTGAAGCAGTGGAGCGTATTTCTGATATCCTCGCAGAGAACGGATTCATAAACATATTCCGTGAATGTTCACAGTACAAAGACTGGAATGAGGACTTGAAAGCCATGAATGGGATAGAGCCGCTCCCCGCAGTTCCGCACAGGCGGTTAGAGCTGTATGAAATGGTTGTAGATGAAGCGCAGTTCCGTCCGCATGACATTTGCAGGACTGCCGATATACTGCAAACGACTGTTCACGGCGGTGACTATCGGTATGCATCGGAGATCGCACTCTCGGCATCGGCGCAGCTCTCGAAGGTGTTTGCAAAGCCGAATGACTCGGAGAAAATGTTCGGGGTCCTACAGCGGAAAGCTGTCTCGGAGTACAAGGCATACACCGACAAAGGTAAGCTGGACAGCAAGGTCGATGATCTGCGGAATGCTGTAAAAACAGCATCTTCAGTGCTTCGGAAGAACACCGCTTGTACGATAAATGAAATGCGTGAGCTTGCAAAAAGCCTGTTCGATGTTGCTGACCTTGCTTTCAGATGCCGTACAGAGCAGCTCATGCAGGAAGCACCGGAAGTAAATATTGCAGAAACGGAGGAAGAACAACCGTGGACGGAAATATCTATGTAGAGATCGATGTCCCGCAGGAGTACGTAGAACTGCTTGAACAGCAGGCTGCGGAACGCGGGGTCTCGGTTGACAAAATAGTCACACAGGCTATTCGGAAGATGATGGAAAGGAGCATTGAAAATGCCGGAGAATGAGAAGAAAGGCATTACCGTTAAGATCGACGCTGAACTTCACGCGCAGGTCAAGGAATTCATTGAAGCAAATGGTATGACAATGGCTGAGTTCGTCTCCAAAGCGCTGGACGATGAGCTACACCCGAAGATGACACAGGAGGTAAATAACATGGGACAGATGAGAACAATGGCATTTCAGGTGCCGGAGGAATTATTTCAGCAGATCAAGGACTATCTGAACAGGCACAATATGACACAGAAAGAGTTCGTTATCGGGCTGATAACTACCGAGCTTGAGCGTGATATGGCGCTCCGCAGCACCTTGACCGAGGAACAGACGCCTCCCGATGAGGCTGAGGAAGAAGCGGAATCCGAGGACGAAGAACTCGACGATGATGAATCCGAGGACATCGACGAAGATGAGGACGAAGAAGAATCCGAAGATGAAGATTTCGACGATGACGAGGAATCTGAGGACGAAGATGAAACCGAGAGCGAGGACGAGTCCATTTCCCTCGGAATGTGAGTGACCGGCTTGTCACCGATCGTAATTCTTGTAATTGTCGGAGGTGCAATGCTGCTCGTCATGGGCGGCATTGCCGTTCTCGGTGATGTGGGCTCGATGAAGTCATTCAAGCTGAAACAGGTCGGTAACGGTCAGCATGGAACAGCCCGTTTCGCAACCAAAACCGAGATCGACAAGACCTACAAGCATATTCCCTACACTCCGGCTCTGTGGCGTAAGGGTGAGAATCTCCCAAAAGCCGACGGCCTGATCGTAGGCTGTCATGAAACAGCAGGACAGATGACCGCGCTTGTTGATGACGCGGATATACATACGCTCATGATCGGCGCGTCCGGTGTCGGCAAGACCGCGAACTTCCTCTATCCCAACATCGAATACTGCTGCGCAGCGGGAATGTCGTTCGTGACCACCGACAGCAAGGGCGACCTCTATCGTAACACGGCGACAATCGCCGAGAAATACTACGGCTACAACATCTCCGTGATCGATCTGCGTAACCCGACAAGGAGCAGCGGGTACAATATGCTGTACCTCGTCAACAAGTATATGGACTTGTACAAGAAAGACGGCAAGCTCGAATACAAGGCGAAAGCCGAGAAGTTCGCCAAGATCACGGCAAAAACGATCATCAGCGCGGGTGGTGATACAACAAGCATGGGTCAGAACGCATACTTTTATGAGGCAGCCGAAGGACTGATAGCGTCCGTTATTCTGATAATTGCGGAGTTCTGTCCGCCGGAGAAACGGCACATCATCAGCGTATTCAAGCTGATACAGGACTTGCTCGCGCCGTCGAATGTCAAGGGCAAGTCAAAATTCAAGCTGCTCATGGATAAGCTCCCAGGCGAGCATAAGGCTCGGTGGTTTGCCGGAGCAGCACTGAACAGTTCCGAACAGGCGATGAACAGCGTCATGTCAACGGCGATGTCGCGTCTGAACGCTTTCCTTGACAGTGAGCTTGAACAGATCCTGTGCTTTGACACCTCGATAGATGTAGAACACTTCTGTTCCCGCAAATCCGCGATATACATGGTCTTGCCCGAAGAAGATGCCACCAAGCACTTCCTCATATCGCTGATTTTTCAGCAGCTATACCGTGAGATGCTCACAGTCGCGGACGAAAAGGGCGGGCAGCTTGACAAGCGTGTGATGTTCTATATGGACGAAATAGGAACGCTGCCGAAAATAGAAGGTCTGGAAATGGTGTTCTCTGCAGCGCGTTCCCGAAAGATATCCATAGTAGCAATTATTCAGTCGCTCGCGCAGTTTGAGAAAACCTACGGCAAAGAGGGTGCAGAGATCATCGTGGATAACTGCCAATGCACCCTGTTCGGCTCATTCGCTCCAAACAGTAAGACAGCCGAGGCTATGTCCGCAAATCTCGGCAAGCAGACCGTACTGTCCGGCTCACTGACTAGATCGGCAGGACGCGACGGCAACAATCGTCAGCTACAGATGATCGAGCGTCCGCTTATGACGGTTGACGAGCTGAAATCCATGCCGAAAGGTCACTTCGTGGTCATGAAAACCGGTTGTCATCCTATGCAGACGATACTGAAGCTGTTCTTCAAATGGGGGATCGAGTTTGAGAAAAAGCCGTATTCCATTCCCGAGAAAGCCGAGCGCAAGGTTTATTACAGCGATGCTACAGAGGTCGAAAAGGTTATCTTGGCGAAGTATGGGATAACGACACCCGATACACCACCTCCGCCGCAGCAGATGAAAGTTCCGATGTCGGGAAAGGTCAAAACGAAGAAGCAGTCGTTTGTTGTGGTGGATGATGATATGGAATAATGATGTCCCGGGCAGTACCGAAGTATGGTGTTGCCTAGGAGTTTTATTACATAAAAATCTTAAATAATATATGTATATATCCCAATCGGATATATACATTATTCAGTTTTTTTCGTAAATAATGTAAAATACAATTAAAATATAGTAGTATATGGTGGTAATTAAATGATTTACGGAGAAAATTTTGAAATTGATTATAAGGCTATTGGAAAGAGAATTAGATCTGTTCGTAAGAAGAAACACCTAAAGCAATCTATGCTATCTGCAATGACAGGTGTTGCTGAAACAAATATTTCGCATATAGAACGTGGCGCAACAAAGTTAAGCTTACCTACTTTGATTAAAATTGCAAATGCCTTAGATGTTTCTGTAGACGAATTGTTATGCGACAGTTTATCACAATCAAAGAAAATTTATATTTCAGAGATTGCAGAAATATTAGATATATGCAATGAAAAAGAACTACGAATAATCTCGTCAACAATAAATGCAATTTTTAGTGAGATTCATGACAAACTAGACAATTAAGAAGGTGTATGGATTGGATAAACTTGTTAATGCCACAATGCGTAGGATGAAAAAAAGTGGATACTTTGACGATGATGATAATTACGATGTCATAAGGTTTGGATTAGAATTGTTTTTTATGAAGGTGATTATATATTCCTTGACTATGATAGCAGGAATAATATTTGGCGGCGTAATATCAGTAATATGCTTTATGTTGGTTTATCAGCCAATTCGTGGATGTTGTGGTGGCTATCATGCGAATTCAAGAATAGTTTGTATTATAGTATCTGTGCTTATGCTGGTTTCTACAATATCTCTTTCTAAAATTGAAATTAACAGATTTCAAGCATTATCTTTGGTAATTGTATCAATACTTTGTATAATGATACAATTTATAATAGCTCCGGTCGATACTAAATACAAACCTTTTGATGATGTAGAGAAAAATGTATTCAGAAAGAGATCAATTCTTGTTTTGATTTTAGCATCGGTTGTTATTATAATAATTTATATATTAAACTGGAATGAACCACTGTGGGCAATTACATTGGCAATAGTATTTAGTACATTTTTTCTAGTGATTGGAAAAATAAAAAGAAAAAAAGAGGTCGCATCAGGAAATGAAAATAGCGATATGTGATGACGAAGCAGATGTTGTAGGCTATATTGAACAGATCTTATCAAAATATCGAACAGATAAGGAAATCGAACTTGAATGTGTCGGTTTTTCAAGCGGGAAGCTGCTGCTTGAAAGCAAAACGAAGTTTGATCTGATATTCCTAGATATTGAAATGGATGACATAGACGGGATAAGAACCGCTAAAATATTGAGGCATCACGACAGAAAGACAAAGATCGTTTTTGTGACAAGCCACTCGGAATGTGCGTTAAAGGGTTATGCGGTGCATCCTTTTTCATTTGCCGTGAAACCGGTATCTTCAGATGAAATAACGGGAATAATGAATGAATATATGCAGTATTATGATAAGATCCCGGCGAGCGTTCCTGTAGAATTTAAAGGCGCGGGAGGATCTGTGATACTGGATTTGAATGATATTTATGTTCTTGAATATACAGGTAACAGGAGAGTTACGGTTTTTACGCACGGCAATCGATATGAAGTCAGGGGCGGCATAGGAGAACTGCTGAAATTGATAAAATCAGATGCCTTTACCTCGCCGCATAAAAGCTTTATTGTGAATATGGAGTATATCAATCATATGAATAAAGGCTTCCTTTATATGGATAACGATATTGAGGTCCCGATAGCACAGAAAAAGCAAAAAGAATTCCAAAATACATTCAGCCGTTTTGTGGGAAATTGTTTGCGTCAGGAGTAATACGATGGAGATCATACTGCAATGTTTGTCTGCTGTGGCTTCATATATTTTTGTACTTGTGATATTTGATAAGCTGTATGTGCGCAGAGATATAAAAACATGGCTCAAAACGCTGATCGTTTCGGCAGCGGTGATCGGTATGGTTGTTATCGGCTACGCGCAAACGGCGATTTTAAATTTTCTGTATTCGATAATATCATATGTTGTGATAAGCAAATTGCTATATAAGCCAGGTAATATGGTATTTATAGTGTATGATATTATTATACAGGTAATAATGATCGTAACGGATATGCTGCCGGTTGTTATTCTGGCATTTATAGCGGATGCCGAACTGAACGATATATTAGGCAGCGTATGGTATAAATCGGCTGCGACGTTATTGAATTGGATATTGCTGTTTGTTGTGCTGAAGATTTTTACATATGTAGTTACAAAAACACAGATAAAAAACATAAAACTACAAGAACTTGTATTCTTTATTATATTAGTAAGCGGAGAAATCGCATTTTTATATTTAGCAAATGACTTAATGCTGTTTTCGGAATTAAGCTATAAATTGCCAATCATACTGCTGTTTTTTCTTATGATCGATTTATACATTGCCTATCTTTTGCAAAAGATATCCGAAAGCTATGATGTCAGAAAAAGACTGGACTTGGCGATTCAACAGTCTCAAATGCAGCTTAAGGAGTATAACAGTCTGAGCAACGAGTATGAGTCATCAAGAAGAGTAATACATGATGTGAGAAGACACATTGCTTCTCTTGAAGGCCTTATCAACAGCAACAATATTCAAAAAGCAGAGCAGTATAAGCAAAGACTGAATGAAGAATTAGATAAACTCGTTCCGCAATTTACTTGTGATAGCCCTATACTTACTGTAATAATCAACAACAAGCTGCTGTCGGCAAAAAACGCCGGTATTGATCTTCAGCTCGATATTGAGAATTCTGAGTTGGGTTTTATATCTGATATGGATATAACTACGATATTTTCCAATCTGCTTGATAATGCATTCGAGGCTTGTGAAGAACTTCCGGAGGATAAACGGGTAATACGATTGTCAGTGAACAGGCGTAATTTCTTCCTGTTTATTTATACAGAGAACTGCTATCATAAAGTCAATATCGATGATAAAAAAGTATATAAAAGTACAAAATCTGATCATCAAGGAATAGGGATGATGAATATTCAGAACGCGGTAGAGAAATATGGAGGCAGCTATCAAGCTGAAATAAAAGATGATTTATTTTGTACAGAAACACTGATTCCGATACCTTTTACGGATGATGAAAAGGACCGATCTCAAATCTGAGATCGGTCTTTTTTTGTCGAATAATGCACATTTAATGATTTTAATGCTGGTATATTGACATATAGAACTGCGTCAACTATAATACACTTAATGATAAACTATTTGCAGTATCGAATAGTATGACCATATCTGATAGGATTTTATCGGGTAAAACAAAAACCAAAAGTGTTATGGAGGTAATTCTTATGACAACAAAAGCATCTTTTCGGAAAAGATTTCTCTCATTATTTTTAGTTTTTTCGATTGTTATGACAATGGTTCCGGAGTTTTCAATATTATCATATGCAGAGAATTCCGAATCGGATGACGGGTGGGTTAAACTGTCTGAAATGGATCCTAATTCAGATGAATATTATCAATTAAAGAATTTGCTAACATCTAATAATGCAACATCAGGCAGAAGAATGCTCCGAAGTGCAAATGTAAACGGGAATTATATGAGCAATGATTATATCGCGTTTAATGTTGTGCCTAATGGCAGATTTACCATTGGGACAACCGGAGGCAACCCTAATAATAATAACGATGATAACAAACGTATGATTTATGGGCATCCGGGCGGAAATACTTCTTATACTACACTGAGAGTGGATGGTATATCATATGTATATTCTGCAAATGGAACAAGTTTTGATTCTGATAACGCCAATAATATTTCAAGTAATACATTCAGTGGTATAAATATTGAACAGAAGCTTAGTATAATAAATAATCCTGCTACTGACAGAGAGGATGTTGTGGAGATTAAGTATACTATAACTAATGTTGACGAAGTGGAAAAGCCTGTGGGATTAAGGATAATGCTTGATACAATGCTCGGCGGAAATGATGCGGCTCCATTTCGTGTGCCTCAGTATGGTAGCATTACAATGGAAACCGAGTTTGTCGGTGAAGATATCCCTCAATTCTGGCAGGCTTTTGACAATCTAAGCAACCCTTCTGTTATAGCACAAGGAAGATTCTATAAATCGGCTGACAATAAGCCAGACAGAGTACAGTTTACAAATTGGGGCAGAGTATATAATAACTCATGGGGTTATTCTGTTAATCCTTCATATTATAATGGCGACAGCGCAGTTTCTGTGATTTGGGACGAAACAGTATTTCAGCCAAATGAATCAAGAGAATATGTTACATATTATGGACTTAGTGAATTTACTGAGGATCTTTCCTTGCCATTAGCTTTAAGTGTTTATTCTGATAGTTCGGTTGATGTTGTAAACAATAGATATATACCTAATCCTGTAGATATTACGGCATATGTTCAAAACATCAGTAATATAGTCGCCGAAGAGGTTTCTTTAAGACTGGAACTGCCTTCAGGGCTTGAACTGGCATCTGGATCTAATGAGATAGTTGAAATCGGGACAATGAGATCTGATGAGATACGGCAGGCTGCATGGAGTGTTAATGTGCTTCCAACACCTGTGGATAAGGATTATCAATATAAAGTTATATTGACTGCTGCTGACGGATATCAGAAAGTGGTCTCAAGAGTGATACATATTCCTGCATCAAAACAAGAAAAAGCACTTGAGTATACAATTTTCTCCGGTAGTAATAAATCTGATTTGAATTTATACGGCTGGAAGAGTAGTTTTTCAGGCAATGTATATACAGGTAAAAACTTTAACTACGGCGGATCGGAGTTTTACGTTGTTGGTAAGATTGATGCAGTTGGTAATATTACAACCAATGGTTGGAAAACAGAAATAACAGAAAGAAATGATGGCGTTGATGTTGTAGAGATGCCGAATTTTGAATCTGTAATTCTTGATCAAGCTGAACCGATAGAGGTTTTTGATGAAAGTCCAACATATATACAAGATAAAAATATAATAAATGGTTCTATCCTTGTAAATGGAGATGTTACCGTGAGTGGTACTACATTTGAAGGTGATTGTTATATAATAGCTGACGGCAATATAACCTATAATGTAAACCAGTTCAATACAACCGGAAGAGTGGTTCTTTATTCAAGAAATGGTAATGTAACCATCAATGGGTCAACAATTACAGTTAACGGCATCATATATGCGCCAAAGGGGAGTGTGACATTTAACACATACGATACTACATTAAATGGTCGTATTGTAGCAGATACTATAAATTTCAGCGGAAGCATATTTAATATTATCGGCAGCGAAAACGATTGGGAGCTTATTGGCGGTGGTACGGTTGTTCATAACCCTGAAGAAGTGTCGATAAGTGCCGAAGTTCCTGAATATGTAACTGCCAATGTTGAAAAAACAATACAAATAAATGCAATTAGCAATTCGGAAGAGTTATCTTATTCCGCTGTTTTTGACAATGAAAGTATTTCTGTTGATGAAAACGGTATATTTACTATTCTTACTCCCGACGTATCTGGAGAGTATATTTTAATGATTTCGGCTTCTGAACCAAACGGAGGCTCCGATACCAAGTCATATACTGTTATCGTTGATACTGAAGCGCCTATAGTAAATGTAAATGCGGACAGAGATGTGGTTGACATCGGGGATGCTCCTATCATAGTTACCGTTTCTGTAGTTGATGATTATGGTATAGACGCTACAAAAATATTTATAAACGGCGAACTTTATAATGAACCAAGTGATACTATAGAAATAGCGACTGATGATCCGAAGAATTATGTTATTAGGGTAGAATCATATGACTTCGCTGGAAATGTAACTGTATCAGAAAAAGAAGTTGAAGTAATAAATGTAATCACTGATACTGAGCCGCCCGTAATTTCCGCTTATTTTGACAAAGAGGTATATTATATTGGTGACGATCTTGCAATGAACCTTGTTGTTGAGGACAATGACTCTGTATCCGAGGTTGTTGTTACTTTTGATGGCATTGAAATAATCGGTGAACGGGATACTTATAATGTATTTTCGCTTGAGAACGGTCAACATGAAATTGTTATAACTGCCGTTGATGCATCTGGCAATGCCGCATCTGCTGCTTATAGAATAGTTTCAGATACGGTACTTGACTCAACTGCACCTGTTGTCAATATTCTTTCAATCATACCTACTGAGATCCATAAAGGGGATTCTGTACTTATAACAGTATCCGCAGAAGATGAAAGCGGTATTGCAAACATTACCGCTTCAATAAACGGAGAACACGTTGATGTTGTTGAGGGAGTTATAACATATATTCCTGACACTGAAGGCGAATATACGGTTACTGTTAATGCAGATGATACATATGGGAACAGTGCTTCGACATCAGCGTTATTTGATGTTTTGGCTAATGTAGTGACAATAGATACTAATGCTCCGACCATGAGATTCAGTATCAACTTTGGCGGAGAAGCAGCGTACGTAGGAAATACTATAACTATATCTGTTGAGGCAGAAGATGACAGTGGCACAGTATATTCCGGTGTAAAGATAAACGGTATGGAACTTGCGGTTCACAACGGAATATATGAATATATTCCTAACGCCGCAGGTCAATATAGTGTAGTTGTTTATGCATACGATCCTTCGGATAACAGGGTCGAATACGAATATATTATGACCGTTTATGAAAGAAACGCTCCGGTCACTGATGTTTATCCGCCAACTGGCAGCTGCTCATTTAATCTTACAAATGCGTTGGTTGGCGAAGAGATCATAGCCACAATAGAATCTGAGGACGACAGTGGAACTGTTTTTGTGGAAGCAACCGTAAACGGTGAGACTATAGAAGTGACTAACAATGAAATTCATTTTATTCCTCAGAGCGAGGGAGTATACAATTTTGAAATCAAATTGTCGGATGCGGCAGGAAATGTATCATTTTTAAGACAGAGCGTTACAGTCACAGCCGAGGATGTGACTGCGCCATCACTTAAGGTTAGTGGCATTCCTGATACTGTGTTTGTTGGGCAGAATATAGAATTTAGTATAATTGCGTCAGATGCTAGCGGAACGGTTAATCTGTCAGCTTTTGTGAACGACAATGAGATAAGTATCGAAAATAATAAGGCTTCTTTCACACCCGTTGAAGTGGGAGTAATAGAGGTTACGGTTGTTGCGTCTGATAATTCCGGTAATGAAAGAAACTATTATAAAACTATTACTGTTAGAGAACGAACAAGCGAAGATATTAATGCTCCTGAACTCGATATTGTTTCTTTCCCTGCGCAAGGAGCCGTTGGGGAAGAAATAAAGATCGAATATACTGCGTCTGACGACAGCGGAGAGGTGTTTATCAAGGTTACTGTAAATGGCGAGGAAATAGATGCTGATGAAAATCAAGCCATATTTGTTCCGGGCGAAACGGGAAGATATGACATTGTTATTACTGCGTCTGATGCTGCGGAAAATATTCGTACCGCAAGTGGTTCTGTTGTTGTGACTTCTGCTGTTATCAATGATGATACACTGCCAACTATGAGCATTACAGGTATAAACCAGATTATTACCCTTGGCGAAACCTTAATAATATCAATTACAGCAGAAGATGACAGTGGTAATGTAACTGTTACAGCATCTATAAATGATAGCCCAGTAGAAATAGTAGACGGAAAACTTGAGTTTACACCTTCGGAAACAGGTATTTATACATTAGTGATCAGAGCAGAGGACGCTGCCGAGAACTATGTACAGAAACTTGTTGAAATACTTGTAAAAGAACCTGTTGAGTATGTTGACGGCAAACCTGTCGTAAACATTTATATTAATGACGGATCAGGTGCTTCGGCAGTCGGAGAAGCACTTGACATAAGGGTGACTGCTGATGATCCTGACGGTATTTCGTCAATTAAGGTGACCATTAATGGGGAAGAAAAAGAACTTGATGAAGAAGGAAAACTTTCATTCATTCCCGAAGAGACAGGTAGATATGTTGTTACAGTTGAAGCAATAGACAGTCTCGGAAACGCTATAACTGAAACCGTAAAACAAATGGTTGTGGATCCCGAGGATAATTCTTATTGTGAGGTTAAAATCACTTCTCCTTCGGACGGCGGAGTGGTTACTTCTCTGACAGATATAAAGGGAACGGTATCAGGTGATGGTCTTGTATATTATTCTCTCTCATATTGTCCTGCCGGAGAAGAAGAATATATTGAGTTTGCATCTGGAGAAGAAACGGTATCTAACGGCATATTAGGTAAATTTGATCCTACTTTGCTTGAAAACGGGTATTACAATATTCGCTTGACTGCATACAGTTCGTTGTATAATGTATCTGATGAGGTTGTTGTTTCTGTCGAAGGGCAGATGAAGATAGGTAATTATTCGATAGCGTTTCAGGATATGGACATTCCTGTGGCAGGCTACCCGCTTACAGTTATAAGAAGCTATGACAGCAGAAGAAAGTCTTCTTCCGGAGATTTTGGATATGGCTGGGATATGGCTCTGTCCGGCATAAAGCTATCTGAAAGTTGTATCCCGGGAAGTAACTGGTATCACGAAGCTTCCGCATCAATGTTTGCTACGATGTACAGCTTTGCTGAAAGAAAGGTGCATGAAGTTTCAATAGATTACGGCAATGGAAAGACAGAAAAGTTCAGAATGAAGCTGTCTCCCAATCAGCCTAATCTGTATAAAATAATAAACGGTATTTCCGTAAGTTATGAGGCAATGGACGGCTCGAAATTAAAGCTCGAACCTATTGGCACACGGACAAACCTTGTTTATAACGGCAATCTGTTATGCTACAGCAGTGATCTTACCGTGTATAATCCTTCCAAGTACAAGCTAACAAGAGCTGACGGCACTGTATATATCATAAGTGATACAAACGGTGTTGAAAGCATAACTGATACCAACGGTAATACTATAACCATAACAAGCAGCGGTGTAACACATTCTGACGGTAAATCTATTGTATTTGATCGTGATTCTGACGGTCGTATAACGAAGATAACCGGACCGTCCGGCAAGGCTATAAGCTATGAGTGCGATTCGAACGGTAATCTTTCGTGTGTTACCGATGAAGCAGGTGAAAAGACATCTTTCACTTATGACAGATACCACTATCTGACCGATATTACGGATTCAAGAGGTGTAAAAGTAGCTCGTAACGAATACGATGATGACGGAAGACTCGTTGCTACGGTTGATGCGAACGGAAATCGTCTTGAATTCTCACATGACATTGACGGAAAACGTGATATTGTTACGGATCGCCTTGGAAATTCTACTCTTTATGTGTATGATAATAGAGGAAATGTTATATCCGAAACAGATGCTCTCGGCAATACCACACTTTCCACATATGACAGTAACGGAAATCTGAAAACAAAGACAGATGCACTGGGCAATGTAACAACATATAATTATGATTCTCAGGGCAATCTTCTGTCTGTTACAAATGCGCTCGGCAATACTGTAACCAATACTTACAGCGATAAAGGGCAGCTTCTTACTATATCTTCAATGGGAGTGACCCAGTTTATCGTTGATTATGATGATCGCGGCAATCTCACTTCTACGGAAGATGCAATGGGTAATAAGATATCCTATGAGTATGATTCCGGAAAGGTAACAAGCATAAGCGACGGTATCGGCACATATATGAATATGACTTATGACAGTAACGGAAATGTTGTCTCTGCTGTCAACGGTACCGGTGAGACTGCGTCGTTCACTTATGATGCGGACGGAAACTGTGCTTCAAAGACGATAACACGCAGAACCGCTTCAGGAACTGAGACCCTTACCGAGAAATATTCATATGATGTTTACGGAAATCTTACAAAGATAATTTACGCAGACGGCTCTGTTACCAATGTAGAGTATGATTCGGTCGGCAACATGACCGCTGCTGTTGATGAAAAAGGCAGAAGAACCGAATATGAGTACGATATATTCGGAAATCTCGTAAAGATCAAGTACTGTGATAATACCACAGAGACATTCGAGTACGATGCAGAGGGCAGAAACACCAAGGCTACCGATCGTCTGGGCAGAAGCGTAACGATGACATACGATGCTGTGGGAAATCTAACAAGCAAGACCTATCCCAACGGCTCGAAGGTAACATATAAATACGATGCAAAGTATCGTCTGGTATCGGTAAAGGGGGCAAACGGCGGTACTACAAGGTATGAGTATGATGCGCTTGACAGAAATACTGCTATCGTAGATGCTCTTGACAACAGAACGGAATTCGGTTACAACTCTGCAAGCGGTCTGCTTGAAACCATGACCGATCCTATGGGAAATAACTATACCTATGGGTACGATCTGAACGGAAATCGCACAAGCGTGACTATGCCTGACGGCACAAGCGTTTCTACTGCATACGACGCAAGAGGCCGCATTACAAGCCAGACAGATCAGCACGGCAATACTACCCGCTATACCTATGACGGAGCGGACAGGCTTACATCTGTGACCGACGCACTCGGCGGCAAGTGGAAGTACAGCTATAACTCTGTTGGTGAGCTTGTGGCAATTACCGACGCTAACGGCAATACAACCAAATATGAGTATGACAACGGCGGCAGAGTAATAAAGACGACCAATGCGGCTGGAGACATTGCGACTGTAACGTATGACGAGACCGACAATGTCCTCACTTCTACCGATTATGCCGGAAATGTCACGACTTTCACATACGACGAGCTTGACAGAGTGATCTCAAAGACTGTCAGCGGCGATACCGTGACATACAGCTACAGGGCGGACGGGCTCCTTTCGTCCGTAACCGACAGAAACGGCGTAACCTCCTACACTTACGACATAATGAACGGACTTACCTCTGTTACGCTCTACGACGGCAAAACTATCAACTATACCTATGACGATGCTTGCCGCCTTACATCGGTAAAGACTCCGTTCGGCACGACAAAATACTCCTACGACCTTATGGACAGGCTCGTAAAGGTCGTTGCAAATGACGGAACCGCTACTCTGTATGAGTATGACGCTAACGGAAACAGAACTGCCGTGCGTTATGCCAACGGAATGATCGTAAAATATGAATACGACACAGTAAACCGCCTTGTTCTTGAAAAAGTACTTGACAAGGACGCTAATGTTGTTGTACAATATGTATATACCCTTGGTGCGGCGGGCGAACGCACAAAAGTCGTTGAGACCGGCGCTGATCCTGCAAGTGAAAGAACCGTAGAGTATGCGTATGATGCGCTTTATCGCCTTACAAGCGAGACTGTTACCGACGCAAACGGCGTTTCTGTCACCGAATACACCTATGACAGCAACAGCAACCGCCTCACCAAGACAGTTGACGGCGCAGTTACCGAATATTCGTACAATGAGCTAAACCAGCTCGTTTCCGAAACTGGAACACGTTATAAGTATGATAAAAACGGCAATCTTGTAAAGAAAACCGAGGGCGAACAGACCACAACATATACCTACGACGCACGGAACAAGCTCATAAGAGCGACTGTTCAGAGCGGCCAGCAGGTAAGCGTTGAGGAATACGCTTATGACTTTGCAGGAAATCGCATTGCAAAAATAGGCGAAATATCCACCACATATTATCTTGTCGATACAAACGGAGCGCTTTCGCAGGTGCTTGCGGAATACGACGAGAACGGCACTTTGACAACCAATTATACAAGAGCTGACGAGCTTATCTCGCAGGAGAGAAGCGGCGCAAAGTCGTACTATCTCTATGACGGAAACGATTCTGTGCGTATGCTTGCGAATGAGGACGGCGAGATCACCGATACCTATACTTTTGACGCATTCGGAAATCTTACCGCCAGCACAGGCAGCACGACGAATGACTTCCTCTACAGAGGCGAGCAGTACGACAGCTTCACAGGACTTTACTATCTGCGCGCAAGATACATGAATCCTGCTACGGGTACGTTCATAACTATGGATGAGTATGCGGGCAGTGTGTTTGAGCCTGTGAGTCTGCATAAGTATCTGTATGCTAATGCTAATCCGGTGATGTATTCCGATCCGAGTGGATATTCGTCATTGAGCGAGCTGACTACAACTATGGCAATTCAAGGTGTACTAAGCGGAATGGCTACAGCTGTAATAAAGCTTGCAACATTCCTCGGCGAAGGCGGAAATCTTGACAACTTTAGTTGGGGAGAACTGATTCTGGAATCAATCGTCGGTGCAATGATGGGCGCGATGTTTGGCGCAGCCGGATGGTATGCCAAATTTGTCGAGTCTGCGGCAATAATGGCGACATTAGGCTTTTCATCGCTGACCTTTGCCGTACTTTCCGCTATCCAATCAAATGCGTATAGAGATGCAGATAATCAAAAACTTGCTGATTTGTATGGCTTGTTGTCTATTTTAGGATTTTGCGGTGCTGCCAATGCTTTTGGTCAGGCTTATGCGTTTGGTACCGCTAGAACTACAGCTGCTACAACGACTTCTAATACACAAGGAAATACTTGTGTAAGTGAAGGATCATGCTTTACCGGAGATACACTTGTTGCAGCGGAAAACGGTCAGATACGAATTGATGAGCTTCAAGTCGGTGATAAGGTTTGGGCATACAATGTAGAGACAGGTGAAACAGAGCTTAAAACAGTATTAAAGGTTTATGTCCATTCTGTTGACGAGATACTTCACCTTTATACCGATGAGGGAGCTATTGATACTACCACTAATCACCCGTTCTATGTTATAAGTAAGGGCTGGACTGCTGCAGGAGATCTCGTTGAGGGCGATGAAGTCTATAACCTTGACGGTACGACATCTGTTGTTCTCGGTTCTGAGATTGAAAAGCTTGATGAGTGTGTACTGGTTTATAATCTTGAAGTTGAGGATTATCATTCTTACTTTGTTGGTGATGTACCGGTTTTGGTGCATAATTCATATGATCCGAATAATTCTAAGGCATTTATAAAGCATGAAACGTATAATGAGGTGCGAAATAGATTTGGCCAAAAAGGAGTAGATGCTTTTATTAAAGCTATGAATAAAGGATTGGTTGGACCAGAAGGAGAATCAGGTATCAAGTATTTTAACGGAAAAATAAATGGGATTTTATATGAATTTGAAATCAAAGTGAAAAATAGTGAGTTTGGAAATTTTAGAATTTTCGGTAATTATAACGAATCATTAGATGAGATAATATTTGACTTCTTTACAAAAGGACAGGGTAAAAAACACAGGTGAATTAAATATGATATATGCAAAGTTATACTCTGAAATGAAGAATTTGATTATTCAATATGATTTGGTTAATAAGGCAATTAATCTTGCAAAAAAAAATTACCGAATATATATAACTGACGAATCAGAATTAAATGGTTTTCCAGCAGACTACATTAATTATGAAATAGGGTCTTGCTGTTATGAAATTGATAATTTGAATCTTGATACTGAACGAGATTGCATTTGTATTGATGTAAATTATTATTATAACAATAAGTATCTCGGCTATTATTGTGTATTATTCAGTTGCGAAAATGGCGAAATAGTTGATGACTGGATTAGCGCTGATTAGTATGATGTCAAATTAATACTACGACCTTATGGACAGGCTCGTAAAGGTCGTTGCACATGACGGAACGGCTACTCTGTATGAGTATGACGCTAACGGAAACAGAACTGCCGTGCGCTATGCCAACGGCATGATCGTAAAATATGAATATGACACGGTAAACCGCCTTGTTCTTGAAAAAGTACTTGACAAGGACGCTAATGTTGTTGTACAATATTCATATACCCTCGGTGCAGCCGGCGAGCGTACGAAGGTCGTTGAGACCGGTGTCGATCCTTCAGGCGAAAGAACCGTAGAGTATGCGTATGATGCGCTTTATCGCCTTACAAGCGAGACTGTTACCGACGCAAACGGTGTTTCCGTAACCGAATACACCTACGACAGCAACAGCAACCGTCTCACAAAGACAGTTGACGGCGAGGTTACCGAATATTCGTACAATGAGCTGAACCAGCTCGTTTTCGAGACGGGAATACGCCTACGACTTTGCAGGAAACCGCATCGCAAAGATAGGCAAAATATCCACCACATATTAACTTGTCGATACAAACGGAGCGCTTTCGCAGGTGCTTGCGGAGTATGATGAGAATGGCACTTTATCTCTGCTGCAATGGTTTGATCTATTGCAGCAGAGAATATTATGCCAAACAGTTTAATATTCAAATCCAAAATAATTAGCAAACATAGTAATGAAAAATGAAAGGAAGTAACGTATATGGAATTAAAGGATTTTATTGTAATGATTGTACCGATAGTTGTAGAGAGCATTATCATTTTTTATGTACAAGCTGTCATGACACGCAAATTAGAAAGAGGCGGTGGTGTTGTTTTGTCAATGTTGGATAGACTTAAGGACATAAAATATAAAGCGCTGAAATTATTTTCCGGTACATATACTGATCAAAATGAAGCACAAAGATTTATGGAAGATTTAAGCGACTATATCCTTTATTACAAAGCAAATGAAACGGATCTTAAATCAATACATAAAGACTTTGAATATTTTAATAATTCATGGGTATGTTTTGTTGAAATTTGGAATTCATGTGCCGGCAAAGAATTGACAGATGATATGAGAAATAAAATATATAAGCAAAAAGATATTTGCTTTGATGCTACTGACAAGTTATTGGACGCATTAAGAAAAAAATACTAATGACTGCTTGTTGGTAAGCATAGATATAAGTGTATTACCGATTCCTGTTTCACACCGATATCATTGCGATGCTTTATTCTATACATTTTCAGAAATAATAAAAAGCAGTTATAATAACGCATATATCCTAATAGGATATATGCGTTATTCAATTTCTTTGTCATTTAGGGTAAAATATAAGTAAAACAAATAAAATGGAGAAAGTAAATACGTTTTACGATGACGAAATTGACTATATGGCAATCGGAAAACGAATTAAAACAATTCGCAAAAAGCGGAAGTTGAATCAAAATACGCTTGCTTATATGGCTGGGATAGAGCCTACAAGTGTATCTCATATAGAACGTGCTGCAACGAAACTGAGCCTGCCTACATTGCTAAAGATCGCAAATGCGCTTGAAGTTACCGCAGACGAGTTATTATGCGATAATCTGACAAATTCTAAGAGAATTTATATAAATGAGATAGAAAAAGCGGTTGAAAATTGTTCGCCAAAGGAACTTAGAATTATTACAGCGATTGTTAATACCGCAGTAACGGAATTGCAGGGTAAAATAAAATGATCAGAATAGCGATATGTGATGACGAAGCGGACGTTGTAAGCTTTATAGAACAGGTTCTATCAAAATATCAAACAGATAAGGAAATCGAACTTGAATGTGTTGGCTTTTCAAGCGGGAAGTTGTTGCTTGAAAGCAAAACGAAGTTTGATTTGTTATTTCTGGATATTGAAATGGATGACATAGATGGGATAAGAACCGCTAAAATATTGAGGCATCACGACAGAAAGACAAAGATCGTTTTTGTGACGAGCCACTCGGAATGTGCGTTAAAGGGTTATGCGGTGCATCCTTTTTCATTTGCCGTGAAACCGGTATCTTCAGATGAAATAATGGGAATAATGGATGAATATATGCAGTATTATGATAAGATCCCGGCGAGCGTTCCTGTAGAATTTAAAGGCGTGGGAGGATCTGTGATACTGGATTTGAATGATATTTATGTTTTTGAATATACGGGTAACAGGAGAGTTACGGTTTATACGCACGACAATCGATATGAAGTCAGGGGCGGCATAGGAGAACTGCTGAAATTGATAAAATCAGATGCCTTTACCTCGCCGCATAAAAGCTTTATTGTGAATATGGAGTATATCAATCGTATGAATAAAGGCTTCCTTTATATGGATAACAATATTGAGGTCCCGATAGCACAGAAAAAGCAAAAAGAATTCCAGAATACATTCAGCCGTTTTGTGGGAAATTGTTTGCGTCAGGAGTAATACGATGGAGATCATACTGCAATGTTTGTCTGCTGTGGCTTCATATATTTTTGTACTTGTGATATTTGATAAGCTGTATGTGCGCAGAGAGATAAAAACATGGCTCAAAACGCTGATCGTTTCGGCAGCGGTGATCGGTATGGTTGTTATTGGCTACGCGCAAACGGCGATTTTAAATTTTCTGTATTCGATAATATCATATGTTGTGATAAGCAAATTGCTATATAAGCCAGGTAATATGGTATTTATAGTGTATGATATCATTATACAGGTAATAATGATCGTAATGGATATGCTGTCGGTTGCTATCCTGGCGTTTATAGCGGATGCCGAGCTGAACGATATATTAGACAGCGTATGGTATAAATCGGCTGCGACGTTATTGAATTGGATATTGCTGTTTGTTGTGCTGAAGATATTTACATATGTTGTGACAAAAACACAGATAAAAAACATAAAACTACAGGAACTTGTATTTTTTATTATATTAGTAAGCGGAGAAATCGCATTTTTATATTTAGCAAATGACTTAATGCTGTTTTCGGAATTAAGCTATAAATTGCCGATCATACTGCTGTTTTTCCTTATGATCGACTTATACATTGCCTATCTTTTGCAAAAGATATCCGAAAGCTATGATGTCAGAAAAAGACTGGACTTGGCAATTCAACAGTCTCAAATGCAGCTTAAGGAGTATAACAGTCTGAGCAACGAGTATGAGTCATCAAGAAGAGTAATACATGATGTGAGAAGACACATTGCTTCTCTGGAAGGTCTTATCAACAGCAACAATATTCAAAAAGCAGAGCAGTATAAGCAAAGACTGAATGAAGAATTAGATAAGCTCGTTCCGCAATTTACTTGTGATAGCCCTATACTTACTGTAATAATCAACAACAAGCTGCTGTCAGCCCAAAACGCCAATATTGATCTTCAGCTTGATATTGAGAACTCGGAGCTGGACTTTATATCGGATATGGATATAACTACGATATTTTCCAATCTGCTTGATAATGCATTCGAGGCTTGTGAAGAACTTCCGGAGGATAAACGGGTAATACGCTTGTCGGTGAACAGGCGTAATTTCTTTATGTTTATTTATACAGAAAACTGCTATAATAAGGTCAATATCGATGATAAAAAAGTGTATAAAAGTACAAAATCTGATCATCAAGGAATAGGAATGATGAATATACAAAATGCAGTAGAGAAATATGGAGGCAGCTATCAATCCGAAATAAAAGATGATTTGTTTTGTACAGAAACACTGATTCCGATACCTTTTACGGATGATGAAAAAGATCGATCTCAAATCTGAGATCGGTCTTTTTTGTCGAATAATGCAAATATCAGGCGTTTAGTGTAAACTTATTGACAATATTAGAATTGGAAGATAAAATAAAATCGATGGATAGAAATCCATATGTTAATAATTATAAGGAGGTTGTTCAAATGAACACAAAAAAGGTATCATTAAAGAGACTTGTTGTTAAGGGTCTCGTTTCGGCATCTGCTAAGGAGGCAGAAAGAAACATCAACAGTGCCTGTGCATGGTGGCTTGGTCAGCCTAAAGTTCCCAAGGAGGTAAAAAAGTTAAGAAAATTCTAATTATAATATCATTCTATTGTAACAAACGGTATGGCTATCATTAATGGTATTAGATTGAGTGTACATAACTAATACGGATAATGTAGAATTAATATCTCTATTACATGATGTTATAATTTGTGAATTGCGTAGATGAATGGCATATACCTCATGGCTTTACTAACCTGAGGTATGTGCTGTTTTGACAATATTTAAACATTGCTATAAACGGCAATTAATTTAATTATATACGTTTATATTTTAGATAAGGATGTAATGAAATGGATAATTTCAAAGAATTGAGAAACATCATTGATAATTATTATAATAAAAATTATAAGAAAAAGAAAACGAAATACCGGGATATAAAAACTGCTCAAAATGATGTGTATAAATATTTGACTGAGAAAAGTGTGGATGAAACAACGCTCTTAAAACTTCATTTATATTATCGTCATGATCTTTCGTTTATAAATAATAATATGGCGGGATTTATAATATCGTTCTTGGCAAGCGCTTTGTTCTCGTCAGTTATGATTTACCAAAAGATGGATGTTAGTAGTGCTATAATAATGGCGTGCTTTTTGATTGTAATAGTAATAATGCTTGTATGTATAGTATGTAAATGTGTAAATACATATAAAAATATATATTTTAATAATTTAGTTGCAGATGTTATTGAAGAGATTTTAAGTATTAACAAAATGTGTTGCAAAAGATGTGCCATTGGAACAAAAAATCATTAAAAAATCAATTTATAGAATTAAGATTCGTAAAATGTAGGCTGAGACATATTTAAAATGTTGTTTTATTAACGATATAACAGAAAGCATTTTATAGTAAAGGAGCACTTTTATGGATATTAATTTGTGGAAAACACTTTTCGATGATAAATTTGATTATGATCAATATTTATATCATTATACAACCGTTGAAAAAGCAATAAAGATAATTAATTCGAATGAATTATGGTTTTCAAGAATTTCAAAAACAAATGATACTACAGAGTCAAAATTAAGAATAAAGTTTAAGGATAGTGTTACAGGAAAAAATATATTACCAGATGAAAGAACAAAGGCGGTTAGTGAGTATCTGTCTAGCACGAGTGATTGCGTTAGGATAATTTGTTTTAGTGTGGATAGCAAGTTGAATAATGAGGATTTGAAAGATGCTGAGGAAATGCATTTAAATCATGCTAAAGATAAGTATTTTGATATCTCAGGAAGGGGATTTGCGCTACCAAGAATGTGGGCACAATATGCATCAAATCATGAAGGCGTTTGTTTTATAGTAAATAAAAGAATATTTGATGAACAATTATCACAACTTGCATATTGTGAAAGCAGAAAAGTAAAATATAACAGTTTTTTTTCCAGTTACACAATATACGAACAAGAATTGCAACACTTGTACAATAGGTGTATTCAATTCGCAAATGGTATGCTTTCATTTATAGATTTAATAAATAGCAATAGTAGTTTTATGAACTATAACTATTTTGAAAAACAAAGAGACTGGGAAAATGAAAAAGAGTATAGATATGTTACTTTAGTTGATACCGCCAGATCTAACTTCGATGTTAAAATCGGTAATTTGTTTGGTTATGTAGAAGGAATAGTTATTGGGGAAAAAATTGATATAGCATTTGAAAATGTAATGAGATTGTTGGTAAAAGATAAATGTTGCGTGAAAAAAATCCATTTTGGCACTAATATGTGCTATGTTGAATGATTTAGAAAGTGAGGAAGTAAATATGTCTACAAATTCCAAAAATAAAATTAGAGAATGTTATTTTAAGAATTATACAAAGAAAAGAAAAAATAGAGAAATTCTTGTTGAAAGTAGCAGAGCTCTTAATGGAGATATTCAGGAAATAGTGAATGAAATTAATCTTGCTGTTAATCAAATTATTCAAGAGCTTAATCTCCTCATTCCTGATCGCCAGTTGCCGTATATTACATTGGATATCAAATATAAGCCGGAAATTGAAAAAAGAGCCAGAATGGTTTTGATAGAGCGGGATACGCAAGAAGAATTTGAGAACAACATAAAACGTTCTACTGCAGCAATTGGACAAGATGTTTCTCATTTTATCGAGATACTTTCCGCAGATGGTTTCAAAGAAGTAGTGATAAGTCCTCTGGGCTGCAATTCAGAAATTGTAATTGGAAAAGATTATATTACATATGTCATAGTAGATATTCTATTGGATATTGTAATGTTTAATTCTTACTCTTTTTTAAAAAATATGACGATTGCTGAAAAACATGAGTTTTGTAATAAGAAGTATAATTATTTTAAAAAAGAAAATTTAAATTGCTTTTATGAATATAAAGAGGAAGACGAAAGTAAAGAGTTATATTATGCGATTTCTTTTTCGGCAAGAAATGAAATTAATTCATTTGACACAAAAAAATATATAAAACTATGGAGTGAATTTATAAATGCCTATTTCCCTGATTCAGTTCATGTTGAGAAAACAATTTCTGAGCAATTAAAACAACATATTGACTATTGTGATTTGCCTAAAAATTTGTCAAGTAAATTCGCAAAAGAAGAAAAAGGGGCTTATTTGCTTCTTAGGGTAAATAAAGATGTAACAGAATCGTATCATGAAGATATTCTTAATCTGTTTAAGATGAAAAAATATAGAATAGGAAAAGTAAAAATAGTCCCTATTTCTGACTTTAACCGATATGAATATTTATTTAGACATTTAGATGTTTCTGTATTTAAAATCGTTAAGGTTTGATTAATTAAAACGTGAATTCGTGAAACTCTCAGTGCTCCCAAAACCTGTGAATCAGCGCTATCACTCAGATTGTCGCCATTAGATTTGGTGGAAATATCTTCACCCGTAAGGTGCAAAAAACCTGTATTACTGAAACGCCATAAAATTGAGTTGTCATACGGGTTTTGGACTTTGGCTTCGATTTTTGTTTCACGGATTTAGGTAAAATATTACCAATAGATGTAATTCCTAAAATTATATATGTGTGACAGGAGGTCCTTTTTATAGAATCGAGCAGCTAACTGGATTAAGAATACATAATAATATATTGACTGGATATATTTAATATGATTGAACGCATGCAAACTCATTTTGCATGCGTTTTTTATAATTCATGTTGCAATATGAAATGTCACACATTATGTTTTCGCTGTAGAAATCCTCCATTCTCCAATTAGTTTTTGGACAGTGCTGATGCAAATGCATCATACATTTCGCTAAAAATTGTTTGGAGGATTTTTATATGGAAAGTAAAAAATATACAATCACCTGTGAGGGAAAAGAGATCGAGGTGTCCGAGGCCGTATACAAGACTAGTTACTCATCTGCTGAAAGTGAGAAAAGAGCAGATCGAAGAAAGAAAACCGGAAAGATCGTAGTTGATTCCGAAAAAGAAACCGTAACATTTATGCCTTGTGTTGAGGACTCTTTGGACAGGCTGTTAGAAGCAGGATTGGAAATTGAAGATCCTACGCAGAGCCCGGAAATTCTGGATACACAGATCATGGTTAAAGATGCTTTCTCGATTCTCACCAAGAAGGAGAAGTACATAATATTTGAACTGTACTATAGCAGGAGAACGGAAAAAGGTTTAGCACGTGAATTTAAAACATCACAGCAAAATATTCACAATTGGAAAAACAGTATTTTGTTAAAGATGAATAAATTTTTAGGAAAATAATAGATTTCTTAGAAAATGTGTTTGTTAAAACCTTGTTTCGTGTCCTTAACTTATGAAGGGGCAAATAATCTCCCCGATGTTCTTTGAAAATTTAATACCAGTATTTCGGGTACATTCCCTTTTGCGCCTGCGGGCGTAGCAGAGCGGGAAATGAAAGCGATGTTCGGCATTACAAGCGAGGATAAGCATGGCAGCTTTTGCCAAGAGCGTATAGCTCGACAATTAAGATCCGTCCGTTAATGAAGAAGTCGCAGAGTAAGATCCCGGGCAGCGGTTGGCAGCCGTTGTTCCGTGCGATGAAAAGCAAGAGGGTACAATGATACTTCTGTCCAGTCACAGTCTCAAGCAATGAGGGCAGCCACATGAGAACCATGCGGGGGTGAGAGTCCCATGATGCCGAGCCAATGGCAGCCCGATATATTCCCGTAAGCACCGCAGGGTGCGCTGGCAGGGGTGTCGAGGACAAATATGCCGGAACAACTTACAGGCAATACAGCGGAACGGTTATCGCTGTTCCGCTGATATATATAATCAGATCACAGCCCTGTAATTACGCAGGGCTGCGGTCTGTATATTTTCACGGAGCATAAAAATGAACAAGTATATATTTTTAAACGATGAAATCAAGCTCACATTTAATGGCTGCTGCTCTATAATAAACGCGCATCTTGCGGACGGAACATTAACGGCAGCTATGGCAGATGAGCTGAAAGAAGAATGTGCGGCGATCTGCACAGAAATGCAGGGATAAATCTGTCCACATTGGTAATACCAATACAGAACGGAAAGTGGTATTGTGTACTGTAATAAATACGAAAAGAAAGGGCTGATCGTATGGTAGTAACTAAGATACAGGCAAAGACTGATGTAAGTATCATCACACGACTTGCAGCATACATAAGAGTATCGAGCGACAGCGAAGATCAGCGCCATTCCTTCTCGGCACAATACAGATATTATAGTCAGATAGCGGAAAACAGCGTCAATACGATGCTGACTGAGATATACGCAGACGAGGGCATCACCGGTACCTGCACTGACAAGCGTGACGAGTTCAACCGCATGATGAATGATGCCCGCAAGCATAAGTTTGACAGGGTCATAGTTAAATCCGTGACGAGATTCGCTCGTAACACAAAAGACTGCCTCGAAGCGGTTCGTGAGCTGAAGCAGCTCGGAATATCCGTTTACTTCGAGGAAAACAATATAGACACCGACAAAACTGACGGAGAAATGCTTGTAACGATATTCGGAATGGCAGCACAGAACGAATCGCTGTCCATATCCAAGAATGTCAGGTGGGGGATCCGCAGACGCATGGAAAATGGAACCTATGTGTGTAATCTTACCGCCTACGGTTACATATACAAGGACAGAAAATATATCGTGAACCCGTCAGAGGCTGAGATCGTCAGAAAGATATTCGATCTATATCTAAGCGGATACGGACGGCTTGCGATCTCGGAAATGCTTACCGAGGAAACCGGAGATAAGTGGAACGCCGGAAAAATACGGTATATCCTTAAAAATGAAAAATACATCGGCGACTCGCTGTTCCAAAAGACATACACAACAGAAATGCTTCCGTTCAAGGGAAAACGCAATAACGGAGAGCTTCCGAAATACTATGTTGAGGGAACGCAGGAGCCTATCATAGATAAAGAAACCTTTCATGCGGTGCAGGAGCTTATGTTACGCAGAGAGGGGAACAAGTGGCAGAGACAGACCCACATCTTCACAAAGATGATAGTGTGCGGAAACTGCGGTCATACATTCAAGCGAAAGATAGTAAACGGCAGGACTTATTGGACGTGTGCCAATCATAACACCAATTCCGATAACTGCCCGATAAAAGCTATCCCGGAATCGGATATTAAGGACGCATACATACGGCTGTTCAATAAGCTGAAATGCAATGCCGAAATAATACTCGCCCCGACGATACGGCAGCTCGAAGATCTCATAATGAAAAAGCAAGCCGGAAACAGTCAATTGCTGACAGTACGGAGCGACCTTATATCTGCGAGAGACAGAATAAATCAAGTGACAAGGCTTTATGAAAGCGGGATACTTTCCGCGGAACTTTACAACGGACAGAAAAAGGAAGCCCAGGCTCAGATAAACAGACTGCGTAAGATGATGACTGCGGCAGTGGATACAGACGAGCTTGCGGACAGAGCGGACAGGCTGTCGGATCTAATGGACACAGTCGTGGACGGGGATATCATGTACAGCTTTGAAGAAAGTACCTTTGAGATGACAGTCGAGAAAATAACGGCAATGTCCGATACAGAGCTGAAATTCAGGCTTGTCGGCGGCATAGAGTTTACAGAAAGGCTGTGAAATCAATGAAAAAAATCAGAAACATTCCGTTCGGATATATGATGAAGAAGGGCAGATACATTGCCGAGCCTTCGGAATCCGAAGCGGTTGTGATAATATACAAGATGTATCTGAACGGAATGTCTCTGAAAAGCATTGCAGCCGAGATGACTGTACCATACAATGTCGGAAAAAATAAATGGAACATCAATATGGTCAGTCGAATACTTGAAAACAAGAAATACACCGGCACTTCCGGTTATCCGCAGATCATTGATAATGCTATATTTGACGCTGTCAGGGCTATTGCAGATGAGCGTTATGATCGGATGAACACAGCAGATGACGGGACTAAGTTACTCCGAGGGATGATAAAAGGCAGAAGGCCTCGCATCAGCACCGAGAAGATACGGACTGCGATAGTACAGATCATCAATTCTCTGATATCCGATCCGACACTCGCAGCGCCAAAAGGAAACTATGAGTACACTCCTTCCAGAGAAACTATAGCTGCAGACGATAAGATAAGAACGCTGATGCGGGATCCGGACGCAGATACAGAGCAGCTTGAAAAGCTGATATTTGAAGCGGCATCGCTGAGATATAACGATTGCCCTTATGATAACAGAGATAAGACGATTCCGATGATAGATATGCTCGCCAAGCATGAGCCGACAGCGGAACTTGATATAGAGCTTGTAAAAAGCGCAGTAAAGCACATAATCATTGACAACGGCGTAATAAGCGCCGAGCTTGTCAACGGTGTGATTATCCCCTCACAAGGAGAGTGACAGATATGCTTACCAAAGCACAGACGGATATGCGCGTGACCATGATACCGGCAAAGCCAAAGGAGGAAATATCCGGCGGCATTGATACAATAAAGCGTGTCGCAGCATATTGCAGAGTCTCGACCGACCAAGACGACCAGATCAACAGCTACGAGGCACAATGCAGCTTTTTCACGGAATGCATTGATTCGCATGAGGGGTGGAAGAAGGTCAAGGTCTTCGCGGACGAGGGCATAACCGGAACCCAGGCGAAGAAACGCCCGGAATTCATGAAAATGCTTCGGTATTGCAGACAGGGCAGGATCGACATAATACTCGCCAAGTCGTTCAGCCGCTTCGCGCGAAATACTGTGGAGAGCCTTCAATATGTCCGCGAGCTGAAATCCCTCGGTATAGCGGTCATCTTCGATAAAGAGAATATCAATACTCTCGAACAGACAGATGAGATGCTGATAACGCTGTTCTCGTGGTTCGCACAGGCAGAATCCGAGAGCATAAGCAAAAACGTAACATGGGGTATAAGGCGCTCCTTCGAGCAGGGATACTTCTCGATGCACTACAGTACCACTCTCGGATATGAGAAAGGCGAGGACGGCGAACCGAAGATAGTTCCCGAGGAAGCCGAAACGATACGCATGATATACAGTATGTTCCTTGACGGGAGCAGCTACAGAGATATAGCAAAGGCACTTACCGAGCAGAGCAGAAAAAAGGCTTCCGGAAAGACAGACTGGACTCATGCGAATGTCATGAGCATTCTCAAAAATGAGAAATATGCCGGAGATGCACTTCTGCAAAAGACTTATGTAACAGACTGCATATCGAAGAAAACAAAAAAGAACACCGGAGAGCTTCCGATGTATCTGGTAACGGATCACCATGCGGCGATAATTGACCGTAATACTTTCAAAAGGGCTCAGGTAGAGATCAGCCGCCGTTCCTGCATTAAAAAGGCTTCCGGAAAGAATGTTGTTTACGATCAGGGCAAATACAGTGCCAAATACGCACTCACAAATCTGATGTTCTGCGAGGAATGCGGTGCGGCATACCGCCGGACGACATGGACAGCCAAAGGGTACAAAGAGATCATGTGGCGCTGTGTGAGCCGCTTGGAAAGCGGAAAGAAGAAATGCAAGCATTCCCCGACTCTTCACGAAGAAAGCCTGCACAGAGCGATTGTGGACGCAATAAACGACTTCTGCGATGTCCGCGAGAAGGTGAAAACCGTTCTGAAAGAGAGTGTGCAAAGAACTATTGCTCCCGAGGGTAAGACGCTGGCACAGCTTGAAAAGCTGAAGAAAGAGATGAATGACGAGGTCAGCAGACTGCTTGACCTTACGCTTAGGGAGAATGATTATACCAAGTACGACAGCGAATTCAAAAGGCTGTCTGACGAGATAGAGAGGATCAACGAGCAGATACGCACAGAGCAGGAAAAGCTTACGGAACGCTCGGTGTCCGCCGATACGATGCAGACCATACTTGACAGAATTGAGAACACGAACTTTCAACTCACCGAGTACGACGATGTTATGACAAGGGGCTTCATAGAGCGGATAACCGTGATAGACAAGCATACGATAAAAATACAATTCAAGGGCGGTTATGAGACTGTACAGACCCTTGATTGACATAGATGGAGCGGCAGCCAGCGGAAAAGGTGGTTGTTGCATTTTAACGATGCAGTTCTATAGGATTTAGATATATCGCTTTTGCCCGGATTTAATATATAGATATTTGGAAAAATAGGGCAAAAAAACGGATATTTATCTTGACAAAATGATAGATATGTGATATATTAATAATAGTATATAATATGGAGTTGTTTTTATGGGCAGAAACATAGTTAAAGCAAAGCTGGACATAATATTTAAAAAACTGTTCTCTGATAAGAATAACGAGGATCTGCTGCATGATTTCTTGTCCAGTATGTTGGAAATACCGTATGATGACATAAAGCATATCGTCGTAGAAAATTCTGAAATACTACCGGATTCCATTTCCGGAAAGTTCAGCAGACTTGACATTCGTATGACTGTGGATAACAGGCTCGTGAACTGCGAAATGCAGATTGCGAAGGAGGATGCGTTCCGCGACAGGTCGCTGTTTTATTGGTCAAAGATGTATAGTGGCGATCTCAAAAGCGGTGATGAGTACGATAAGCTTAAACAGAGTATTTCCATTAATATTATCAACTTCAATGAGTTTGATACACCGGATTTTCATTCAGTGTTTAAGTTGATTAATCCTCTTACTGGAGAACAGCTCACAGATAAATGCGCTATACATTTCTTTGAACTGAAAAAGATAAACAAGCAAGTCAACAAAAATAACCGTATGGAGTTGTGGTTGCAGCTCATAAATGCGGAGAGTGAGGAGGAGCTTGATATGTTACAGCAGACTGAAGTTCAGCCTATACAGAAGGCTGTTATGATCATACATCAGATGAGCGATGACGAAAAGATACAGGAGCTTGCACGTCTCCGCGAGAAAGCCCTTCATGATGAAGCGTCGGCTCTGAGCACTGCGAGAAAAGAAGGTCGCGCGGAAGGCGAAGTGATAGGAGTTGCTAAAGGTCGTGCGGAAGAGCGCAACGAGATGATTGCTAAAATGCTCAAAAATGGGATGACTGACGAGCAGATCAATAAGATATTATCGGAATAACTGTAGCGTACTGAGGAAAATTGATATGTTACAGCAAACAGAAGTTCAGCCGATACAAAAAGCTGTTATGATAATACATCAGATGAGCGATGACGAAAAGATACAGGAACTTGCACGTCTCCGCGAGAAAGCCCTTCATGATGAAGCGTCGGCTCTGAGCACAGCGAGAAAAGAAGGTCGTGCGGAAGAGCGCAACGAAATAATTGCTAAAATGCGCAAAAATGGGATGACTGACGAGCAGATCGATAAGATGTTATCGGAATAGCTGTAGCGTACTGAGGAAAATTGATGTGTTACAGCGGATAGAAGTTCAATCGATATAGAAGGCTATTATTATCATACATTGGATGAGTGATAACGAGAAGATACAGGAGCTTGCACGTCTCCGTGAGAAAGCCCTTCATGATGAAGCGTCGGCTCTGAGTACAGCGCGAAGAGAAGGTTACACTGAAGGCTTGGCTGTTGGGTGCGATGAACATGAGGAAGAACAGATAAGAAATATTATTTCGAGATAAGAGTCCTTACAAGTTTCCGAGAACATGATAAATGTTCTGGATAAGCCTAAGTCACTTTTGGGATCATGAAAGATGAATGTAGGTTTATAGATTATTGTTCCAAATAGGAAACGGAATACACCAAATAGGAATTTGCTTTGAAAAAATAAAAAGTATTAATATGTCGTTAAAGTTTAATTTTGTTTCTTGGGTGCTTTGTTGAAAGTATTTCTTTTTGTTTTGACATAGCAACATGTGTATAGATTTGTGTTGTAGTGATTGAACTGTGACCGAGGAGTTTCTGTATGTACCGTATATCAACGTCCTCTTCGAGTAGCAATGTGGCAAAGGAGTGGCGAAACATATGTGGAGTAATGTGTGTGTCACTGTTGGCTGATTCAGCATATTTGTTTATCATTGAGCGGACTGATTGCTCTGACAGACGATTATGCAGTCGGTTGACGAAAAAGAATCCTGACGATTTGATATCTCTGGCGAAGAGCAAGCTGTATTTTTTTACTGCTTTCCTGACACTTTTGTTCTCAATTTGTATGATGCGCTCTTTAGATCCTTTGCCATAGAACTTGATAGTGTGATCTGATTCGTTTACATCGGAGGCTTTCAATGAACATATCTCGGATACTCTTGCTCCGGTAGCGAACAGAAGTTCAAGAACAGCTATATCGCGTATGACGGTCTTGCGCTGGTACTTAGTTAAAGGCTCGGACAGGTTACTATATGCAGCGGAAAGCATGGCGTTTATCGTAAGGAGCGGGATAGTTTTAGGCAAAAGAAGCGGTTCGCGGAATGATGTTTCGATTTTGTTGAATGGATTTGTCTCAATGATTTCCTCGATCATGAGGTAGTGAGTAAATGCTTTTAGGGTAGCAATCTTTCTTCGCACTGTTTTGGGTTTGAATGTACTGTGGAGATGCGATATGTAATTACATATTTCATTTTTGCTGTATGTGCTGCATGTAAATTGAGAAAACTGTTTCAGATCAACAGAGTATGCCTTGATAGTTTTCTCGTTCAAAGCTTTTCTATTGCAGCAGTAGTTAAGGAATGCCGAAATTTGTATTGTTAAATCTATCATAAGGAAACCTCCCATAATTTTGATGAGTACATTATATTACTTTTTTGCATATTTGTCTATTATTGGGCGTGTATGATGTTTCTAATAAATTGAGTAAATTTTTCAGTGCTAACAAGCGATAACTATAAATTATCGGAGGATGAAATGATATCAAAGGAAGAATTTGTTAATGAATTCTCAAAAAAATGTTATAACAATGAAAGTGCTCTTTTTTTAGGTGCGGGTGTATCATCAAGTGCTGGGTTTCCGTCGTGGAAAGAATTGTTTAAACCATTAGCCGATAAGTTAGGTATAGCTTTAGATAGTACAGATTATCAGCTTTATGACATAGCTCAATTCTACGCAAATGAAAATGGTTTGTCTGAATTGTATAAAATGATTTTTAATGAAATAAATAGAATAAACGATAGAAGTGTATCGCTTGACGAATTGACAAATATGCAATGCAATTCAATATGGACAACCAATTTTGACAAATCTTTAGAAAACAACTTCCGCAGAAAAGGGAAAATAACAAATACTATAAGCACAGAATCTAATTTGATAACCTCTGACTTGAATAAAAATATAAATATATTTAAAATGAATGGGGATATCGATTGCTTGAAAAATGCCACACTAACTAGAAGCGATCTAGAAAAATATAAAGACAATCACAATATTATGCTATCTTTCTTTAAAAGAGAATTATTAGTAAAGACTTTTCTGTTTATAGGCTATAGCTTTACCGACTCTCTTGTGCTACCCTGTATTGCTGAGTTGAGTCGTGCATTAAATAATGATCATCCGTATCATTACTGTATAATGAAAAGAGAAGAATCATCGGATTTTGAGAAGTTCATACAAGATTTAAATGTGCGCTATCATATAAAGACACTCGAAATTGAACGATATGATGAAATTCCAGGTATTATTAAGGAAATTAATTATTGTACTAATAAAAACAATGTTTTTATATCTGGCTCATACACCGGTCGTGATAAAGAGAAATTGGAGCTAATAAGTAGCTTCTGTAGCCAATTAACATATTCTCTTTATAAAAATAAATATCGAATTATAAACGGTTATGGTTACAAAGTTGGATATTATATTGCCGCAGCAGCAACAAAAATAATGATTGAAGAAAATGTATCAAACTTTGAGAAATATTTATTGATGTATCCGTTTGATGAACACTTAAGCTCTGAACAAAAAAGCATACATAGACGATTTATGATTTCTAAAGCAAATATCGCTATATTTGCTTATGGAAACGGGAACAAAGATAGCGGAATGTATGAGGAGTTTGAGATATCACGTTCAGATCCTACTAGAATTATTATACCACTTGGGATGACAGGTGGTACGGCCAAAATAATATACGACGAAGTAAGGAATAATATCACTAAATATCCGTATCTTGAAAGATATATTGAAACTTTAGGAAATGATGAATATTACGAGAGATTACCTCAAATAGTAGTCACAATTATTAATGAAGCATTAAATCGTTGATTTCAAATAGTTTCATTATACTTAATTCGGCAATGATTATTTCTTTATGATTTAGAGGAATATTTAATTTAGTTATGTTAAAAAGGTGATTTACAATTTTATTAACATATTCTGGTATGATTGGGATAGGCTTTATAACTGTACAATATTTATAAAGGCTGTACAGTAAAGCAATTCTAGCATTAAAGTTTTCAGATGATACTTGTAAATAAGAATTTATGATTTCTTTTATATATGTATCATATATGCGATTGGCAAATGAGTAGTTAATTTGGGGCGTTGGTTCGTTGCTGGGAATATGCATATCATCGATAAGGCATTTACATACTATTTGATTTATTGAAGCCAAGCCACCACTCTGATCGCTTATTTCATTATATATCAAGTTTTCAACTCTTTCTTGCTGGAGCTTTGGCAATTCGTTATAACTAATATTATAAAGTATTGGGAAAACAGTAATATTTCTTTTTTTATACTCGGAAAAAATCAAATTTTCTTCAGTTATAGCACACGCACTTTTAAAAAAAGCTTGACTATATATAATTACAAAATAGTTACATTTCGAGATAGCATTTATAAAATTTTTTTCCTTTTTTTCGTCTCCAAGTATCAGTTCATGATAGTCATACCAGACATTAAACCCGTAGGTTTTTAAATGATACAAGAATGATTTAACAATTGTATATCTATCAATACTTGAAAAACAAAGAAATATCATCTCATCCTCCGATAATTTATAGTTATCGTGTGTTGGGGAACAATTAAAATATTTAATGGATGGAGCTCTATATGTTATTAATTGATAAAGCAATATTTGATACAGATAGAGCAATTTCTAAAAATATTGCTGCTATTGACACATTTGATAGAGGCTTTTTGTCTCAAAATATTCTTTCACAGCTGCGTAATTTTGTAGAGTATATTGCCCAAAAAGTTTATTCGAATGGCTTAGATATAGATCCCAATAATTATGATATGAAAAATAAAGCTTTGGAATTTATAAAATCCAAAGGCGAACTTCGTTTTATTTCGAAATTTCATAGTTTATTGCAGAAATCTGTTTCACACTACACATTTGATGAAGGTGGATCAGAAAGACTTATGCTTAAATACTATGAGTATTTATTAAGAATAAAAAATTTCTTAAAATCAAAATACAACATTGATGTTCTGTACAATATAGATTCTTTTCCGATAAATCTTGACTCGAATCTTTCTGAGTATTATGAGAAGATTAGTGAAAGAATCAATTCCCCCAGTTCCAATGCGTACCGTGATTCATATAATGATAGAGCGTATATAGAAAAAATTAAGCCATTTTTTGTAGGTCATAAAATCTATTATGAGGTTACATTTACAATTGCAATTGATAGTGTTAGTAAATTTGATCGTATAATTGCTTTTACGAAATTTGATATTTCAGATAATTATGCTGTTAAGTTATCATTGCACAATGATACTATAAATGTCATTGGAAAATCTATGCCTATAAAAATAATCGACACATGGCAAGTATCGATACGTCCTTGTGAATTAAAAAATTTTGCCAAAATACTAGGTCGTGAAGATGTTGAAGTAAGACCTAATCAAAATGAATATCGTGAATTGATGAGTTTTTTGACATCTTCTAAAATGAATATGACAGATATTGCTGCCTCTTCGGATAATTATTATTTGAATATAAAACAGAGATGTACATCTAAGTCTAAAACTACACCAATATTTGATTGCCTTGATTTGGTGCGCAATATATTAAAGGATAATGCTTCTGGCGGAAATGTTATACGATATTTGCTTTATAAATTAAATAATATCGTAACCAAAAAACAATACAGTTTTGAGAAGTGTCCTATTTTATCTAATTTGAGATTAAGTTGGGGTTGTGCGCCATTCGATAATATGCCATTTGCAACTTCCCTTATAAATCATAATCCAAGATTGTATGATCTTCTAGAATGTATTGATAATAGAGATAGAGAACATGAATTTTTAGCTCGGAAAATTCATATCAATGCTGAGCAGAATGGAATACTATTTACTCCGATTAAAGATTTATCATGTTTTGGAAATATTCAGATTCTTACTGAAAAATACAATAAAAGACTATATTATAAACATACTAATAGAAAATTATATTTATATTATGATTATGTTTATGAAAATGGGTTCGCGGATGATACAGCTGAGATTATAAAAAAGATAATTGATATGGCTCAAAATGGTGTAGCCGATTATAAAGCAAATGTCGAATCTTGGCTTAACATTTCAAAATATAATATAGATTGTCCAGAAAAACTTCAAACACTGAAAACTATGTTTGAGAGCTCTTGCGTAGCATTGATATATGGCGCGGCTGGAACAGGAAAATCAACACTAATTAATCACATATCAAATCTTTATAATAATGAAAAAAAGCTCTATCTAGCAAATACTAATCCTGCAGTGGATAATATGCGGCGAAAGGTTAACTCCGATAGTCATAACTGTACATTTATGACTATCAAGAAGTATAATTCTAACTATACCAGAATTATTTATGACTTGGTAGTAATTGATGAGTGTAGCACGGTGAGCAACTCCGATATGAAGTACTTTTTGGAGCACACATCATTTAATAAACTTGTTTTGGTTGGTGATGTGTTTCAGATTGAATCTGTTCGCTTTGGGAACTGGTTCAGTATCGCAAATAGATTTGTTCCTAAAAACGCAATAACAGAATTAATTAAGCCGTATAGAACTACAAATGATAATTTGTTGACAGTATGGGAAAGAGTACGAACCCTTGATGATGCAATACTGGAGCCGATGGTAAAAGCTGGGTTCACTACAAAAATTGATGATTCAATCTTTGAACTCCGTGATAAAGATGAAATAGTGCTATGTCTTAATTATGATGGATTATATGGCATCAATAATTTAAACAGATTGCTACAAAGCAATAATCCAAACAGGGGTTATACATGGGGAGTTAATACATATAAGGTTAATGATCCCATATTGTTTAATGAGTCCATAAGATTTAATCCTTATGTTTACAATAATATGAAAGGAAGAATTGTAGATATTGAGATAAGCAAATCTAATATTAGATTTGATATCGAATTAGATCATTTTCTTGATAGAGTAAGCCCATTTTTTAACGAATTTGCATTAATAGGTTTATCATCTGATAATAAGTCCATAATTAGATTTTATGTTGATAAATTCGAAACAACTGATGAGGATGATGATTCGAGCAGAGCTGTTGTTCCTTTTCAAGTTGCGTATGCTGTATCAATACATAAAGCACAAGGACTTGAGTATAATTCGGTAAAAATAGTTATTACAAATGAAGTGGAAGAATTAATAACTCATAATATTTTTTATACTGCGATAACCCGAGCTAGGGAGAAACTAAAAATATATTGGTCTCCTGAAACTGAAAAGAAGATACTGGAAAGCCTATCGGCAAGGAATCATAATAAGGATGCAGCGCTTATTGCAACTTTGTATATATTGAAAATAAATTTCAACTAATTGTTTCGTAATTAATCTCTCCCCACGAACAAAATAAACCGTTCATATAGCCAAACGAGGAAGAACGGGGTATAATAAATGTGCAAGGAAAAGAGCGAAAACAGAATAAAAAGCTTGCACTTTTTAGGAGAGCGCTATGTATAAGAAGAACAAAAATCATCAGATAGCATTTACAGACTTTAATCAGCCGCTTGGTTTACAGATGAATCCGGAAAATCGTTGGCTGAAGAAAGCAGCAACGATACTGTGGGACAAAATAGAAGACAAGTATGCGGGACTGTTCCCGAGCAATACCGGTAATGTTGCAAAACCGCTGAGAATGACACTCGCTTCCCTGCTTATACAGCAGCAATTCAGATATGCTGACGAAGAACTTGTAGAGCAGATCAGAGAGAATCCATACTATCAGTATTTCATTGGATTACCGGGATATATTGATGCGATCCCGTTTGTACCATCGTTGCTTGTGGAGTTTCGCAAGCGTTTGAGTGCTGACATCATGATTGAGATCAACGAGATGATAATTGAATACAATATGCCTGATGATTCGGATGATGACAATAATGATAGCGGCTCCGTCACAGACGAAAATGCAGTTATTGTTGAAGGATACGATACTTCCCAAAACAACGGAACATTGATAATAGATGCAACTTGCGCACCTCAGAACATCAAATATCCTCAGGACATAAACCTGCTGAACGAGGCTCGTGAAAAGTTGGAAAAGCTTATCAAAAAAATATGTAAAGAGCAAAACTGGTATGTCCCGAGAATGTATCGTAAGAATGCAAGAAAGGATTATCTTGCACTTGCAAAATGCAGAAAACGTCCTGCCAAAAAGGTCAGAGCAGCTATCAAAAAACAACTGAATTATGTTTACCGCGATCTCGGTTATGTTGAATGGTTTCTTGATCAGGACAATGTTGAACTTTCTGCAAAAGATGCAGCAATTCTTGATGTGATATACAAAGTTTATGAACAGCAGCTCTATATGTATGTGAACAAAACTCACAGTGTTGAAGACCGTATCGTCAGCATCAGCCAGCCTTCCATTCGCCCGATAATCAGAGGCAAAGCGAAAGCTCCCACAGAGTTCGGCGCAAAGCTTGATCTGAGTGTCGATGAACATGGAATGGCAAGGTTAGAAAAGCTATCATTTGACGCCTACAATGAATCCGATGTTTTGAAAACTGCACTGGAGAACTATCACGAACGCACCGGTCATTATCCGGAAAGAGTACTTGCAGATCAGATCTACAGAAATCGTGAAAACATAAATTTCTGCAAGAATTTGAATATCAGACTTTCCGGCAAGGCTCTCGGCAGACCGAAAAAGACTCCTGCTGCTGTCAAGAAAACTGAATATCAGGATAATGTGAATCGTATCGAAGTCGAACGCAAGTTCAGCCTCGCAAAACGTAAGTTCGGTCTCGGACTGATCCGCACTAAACTTGAAAATACAACAAAGTCATCAATACTGCTGGCTATTATTGCTATGAATGTTGACAGGCTTTCGAGCCTTCTCATTCGTTGGATTTTATGGCTTTTGTTTACGAAACCTGTCGTAGCAGGTTGTTGAGGAAAGACTAATTAGAAACAGAAAGCGGTGATATAGTGAAAGAGATACGAGCCTCTAAACTTTTATTTGCGGATATTAAAATTTCAAAAGTTGGAGTAACAATAGCAGCTATTGTTGATTTTATTGCAAATGTTGTTGGAGTGATAACAACAATTAATATTTCGGCACAAACTGGTGGAATTATTATTGTCATTGCTCTTTCTGCTTTTGCTGTTGGAATATTAATTATTCTAATTGATTATTTAAGGGTAGAAAAGGCCGTAAGATTATATAAAAAGTGCATAAATAGTAAACATATTGAGATTTCTTCTGATTTTCATCATATAATACATACTGTAAGGAATATTACACAATCTGTAGCTAACAATGATTATAAAACGGCTGTGGAACTCAAGAAATCTTTTGAAGAAGATCAACGCAATTTATGTACAAAAGTTGAAGAAATGTATAAAAAACTATTTGATAGACCCACATCTGTTTGTATTAAAATGATAAATACTGATGATATAGCAAGTGAAAACTATAAAGATTGGAAAATTGTAACTTTTGCAAGAGGATTTAACTCGTCAGGTGCAGTAAAGGGGGATAGAGGTAAAAATGATCATAAAATTGTTTATGTTAAAGAAAATTCGGATTTTTTGATTATAATCGAAGGAATTATTGATTATTTTGTGTCTGAAGACATGAGTAATATTAGAGATTATTTTAAAGAAACATATCAGGTGGATTATCTAAATAGTCGAGAAAATAATGAGAAAAATTCAAAAGAAAAAGAAAAATTTTCAGACTATTATAATGCAACAATTGTTATTCCAATTAGAATTGAGCAGAATTATCATAGTTTATTTGATAGTAATTGCAAAAATTATCACTTGTTAGGTTTTTTTGCGTCGATACAAAAAGTCCTTTTAAAACACAAGACGAAATTGATCAATTCCACATTGGTATTGAATACGCAAAAGCCATTGCTGATGCATTATATACTCAAACAGCAGTTTATATAAGTGAAATTATTGAATATCGATTAAAATCTACACAAGATAAACCCATTCTTACGGAGGATTAAACCAATGGTAAAGAATATTATAAGAAAACTATTTTTTAAAGTCTATAAGTTGGACTCTGAAAGTTGCAATGAGAGAAACTCGTATAACCGTTACGGTATGGTCATTCCAAAAAGTCATAGAAATGTAAGATATATCGCTACTCCTGTTTCAATAAACCGAAAAACCTTTAGAAAATCTATTGTTCGTTACGGTATTTCATCTCAAGATTCCGGTAAAGAGGCAATAAAAAAAGCAATATTGGTTCGTTTGGATGATTTTGAGGAAGATAATAATTATTTATATTCACAGCAGTGCCATTTAAAACAAAACGATTCTAAACAGATTGTTAAAAGAAGAACTGTATAAATGTTTAATAATGCTGTTACAATAGCGAAAAATATTAATAAGTTTCAAAAACGGTTTATTGTTTTCATGAATAGTTTCTAATTTTATTAAATTATGCAGTGTACTGCACTTTTACTATGTAATGTGTTTTGAATTCCTATTGCATTATAATCTTTTGGTTGAAATTAAGAATTTGTTTTACTATACCTGTGATTGTTTAAATTGGTGAGAACTATGATTAAGAAAATATTTATACGTAATTGCGCCACCTATGATTATTGTGGTATAGAATTATCTGAGTGCTCAAAGGTAAATTTTATCTATGGACCTAATGGGAGCGGAAAAACAACCATTAGCAACTTTTTTCAAGATCAAACAGAATTAAAATATAAAGATTGTACTGTAGAATGGGAATTTAATCAACCGTTAGAAGTGTTGGTTTATAACAGACATTTCAAAGAGTCTAATTTTTCTGGCGATATAGATGGTATTTTCACACTTGGTCAAGATGCTATTGACGATATGTCTGCTATAGATGATTTGAAAGCAAGAAAAGACGCATTATCAGATGAAGTAAAAAAGAAAAAGATTTTATTACAACAGAAAAAATACGAATTAGAAAAATATAAACAGGATTATCAAGATACAATTTGGAATGTCATTTTAAAACAGAATGAAACTTATTTTCAAGAAGCATTTACCGGTTATAGAGCAAGCAAGAAATCTTTTTTCGATCAGGTTATTAAACGTTACAATGAAGGACATTCTTCTACACAGTCACGCGAGGATCTTCTAAAAAAATCAATAACACTATTTGCTGAAAAGCCTCAAAAATGTGATTTAATAAAATTAGATCATAAAGATATACTTGACGAATTGCAATCTGTTGAGCAAAATGATATATGGACTAAACATATTGTTGGAAATCAAGACGTTCCGATAGCAGCATTGATCTCACATTTGGGTAATTCGGACTGGGTACAAAATGGTATAAAATATATTGGAGACGATTGTAAGTGTCCATTTTGTCAACAAGATACAATAACTGATGTGCTAAAAACACAATTAAAACAATTCTTCAACAGAGAATATGAAACATGCTTGCATGCTATATCTGTTTTTCAAACCTGTTATGAAGAATGCAGTCAAAAAATAATAAAATTATTAACGGATATACTTACAAACGATGTATTCTTTTCTATATCAAGGATTGATGCCGAGAAAATTAAAGCGTTTATTGATGCGGTACAAGCCAATATCAATGCGAATAAAAGTGAAATAGAGAAAAAACTAAACGAACCAAGCCATAGTGTGACGTTGAACTGTACTGATATTGATCCTATTCTTAATTTGATTAGTTCAGGAAATGAAGCAATTCAAAATCACAATACTATGGTTGATAATTTTACAACTGAAAAAAGACATCTTATAACGGAAATATGGACATTTTTACTAGATGAACAAGAAGCACTCATCTCAGGATATTTGAAAGAATGTAAAAACTTTGAGATTGCAATAAAAGGAATTAGTGATTCACTTTTTAGCTTTGAGAAAGAAATAAAAGAAATCGAAATCAAGATTATTGAAATAAGCAAGAATATAACTAGCGTTCAGCCTACTGTTGATGAAATTAACAGACTTCTTAATGTCTATGGATTTAAGAATTTCAAGATAGTTCCATCTCCAACCAAAGAGAATTGTTATCAGATCCAGCGTCCTGATGGCTCGTTGGCAAGTAACACACTAAGTGAGGGAGAAGAAACATTCATTTCTTTTTTGTATTTTTTTCAACTTACGAAGGGTGCTACCGATATATCAAGAGTTTCTACTGAAAAAACGCTGATAATAGACGATCCTATTTGCAGTCTGGATAGTACAATTCTTTATATCGTCAGTTGCTTGGTGAAATCATTAATAAGTGATGTCAAAAAGGGCAGCTCTAATATAAGACAAGTGTTCATTTTTACGCATAATGTATTCTTTCATAAAGAAGCTTCTTTTGTTGATGGAAGAGTCGACAATTCAAATGATATAAGTTATTGGATTCTGCATAAAGATGAATCCGTTTCAAAAATAATAGCATATCATCACAATAATCCTATTCATACTTCATATGAGCTCCTTTGGCGCGCGTTAAAGGATACTAATACTTCATCATTTATAACTATTCAAAATACAATGAGGCGTATTATTGAAAACTATTTTGGTATGCTTGGAAATCGGAAATATGACCATATAAAAAAGAAGTTTCAAACTATTGAAGAACAGCGGATTTGTGAATCTTTGTTCTACTGGATAAATGATGGTTCACATTCAATTCCTGATGATTTGTATATTGATAGCTATTCTGATTCAATTGAAAAGTATAAAAAAGTTTTTAAAGATGTATTTTTAATTTCTGGACATATGGCACATTATAACATGATGATGGGTGTAAGCGATGAAATGGAAATAACAGACTGAGGTATTAAACCATGTAATAATAAATATGAGGACAGGAGACTCAGGTTTTTGATGAGAAAAAGAAAATGTGATAGTTGAATATGGTCTAAATGCTTCTGTTGTGCATCGAGTAAATCTTTTTTGAATGTTTGGAGGAAAATATGTTTTTAAATATCGGTTCAGTTGTATTTGATGATAAAGGAAACGAATACATATTAGACGATAAGTTGGGACAAGGTGGCTTTGGTTATGTATATAAAGCCACACGAAAAAAAGATAATTGTATTTTTGCAATAAAAACTGCGTTGCCTTCATTCAATAGTGAGGACGACAAGATTTCATTCCAAAATGAAATAGCAACAGCACTAAAAGTTCAAGGTAAAAATGTAATTAGATATGAATACGTTCATAATGGCGATGATTTTGATAATCTCCCTCCATATATAATTATGGAATATGCAGAAGGTGGAACCTTAAAATCCATTATTAAAGATGAATCGGATGACTATTATGACAACGAAGCACTTACTACATATTTTTTGCAATTAGCTAATGGAATGAAATCGGTTAATGACATTCTGGTACATCGGGATATAAAGCCTGATAATATTTTGATATGTAATGGCACTTTTAAAATAACCGACTTTGGTATTGCAAAAATTGCATCAGAAAATACACGTACAATGACATTTAAAGGAGTTGGTACTCACTTATATATGTCACCGGAAGCATGGGACTATAGTAAGAAGAACACAATTCAAATGGATATATATTCAATGGGAATAATTTTCTACCAATTAGCTACTAATACGTATCCATACCAAGTAGTTGGAAATACTTCGGAAGATCTCAAAAAAATGCATTTATATTCTACTGCTACAAGTCCAGAAAGAGTAAATCGTTTATTAAGCCCTTCATTAGCTTCAATAATCAATAAAATGATGGAAAAAGCAACAAAGAAACGATTCGATGACTGGAATGAAATTATAGCACTGTTAAACAAGCAAAGTTCTTGCACAACTACTCACACAAGTGTGGTAATGAAAGCAATTACAGCGAAAAATGTTGAAATTGAGGCTAAAAAGAAAAAAGAAAGTATAAGATTACAGGAGAAGCAAGTAGAGGAGAGTTTTAAAGAAAAAATACTATCACAGTTTAAAAATGATATATTATCTCCATTAGAGGAATTTATCGAAGATTTCAATGAACAATATGCAGGAGATTCTATTCATGGATATTTCAGCGATAAATATAGCAATGAAAAATGTTTTTCTTATAAATTAATAATAAATGATCAACGATTTATAGAAATCGATATGATGTATTGTCTTGATAATAGAAAAGAAAAAAATATTCATTATAGCTACGATTGTTGGGATGAAGAACCACAATATCGGAATCGTGATACCAAATTACTCTACAAAGGGAAAGTAGTCTGGGCTTTCGGAATTGTAAAAAATCATAATGATTTAGGATTTAATATTATTCTTGTTGATGGTGGTGAAATATACGGAGATTGGTATGTATTAAACAACAAAAACAATTTTAGTTTGATATCTGGAGATGGAAAGACTGAACCGTTTTATTTGCCATATGAAAGAATGCGTGAAATACTATCCAATATTACAGGCTTATATCGATCTGAGATTAAAGAATTGAACGAGAATCTATTTTTATCACAGATTGAAAATTTAGCTTTTGAGTCGTAACAATAATTGCACTCGAAATGCTAAGTCTTTGATTTTTAAATATATAACATACTCTCAAACGCCGTTTTTCTCGCTATATAGATGAATACGTTTAATAGATTAAGCATTTTCTAGCCATTGCCAATACGGATAGTTTTCTGATGTCATCTATTGTTATACTTATAACGCTCAACTTGATTTAAGATAGCTTCGCTGACGTTATGCGAAGCTTAACAATATAAATCTAAAAATTTAATCCAAAATTCTAAAGAGAATACATTTTAAACCACTGACTTTTCTAAAAGTTGAATTATTAATAATTCCGAAAGAAGGTATCCAAAATGGAACACGAGTTTGGACAAAGTAGAAGTCAATTAAAAGGGTATTTATTTGAAGTTTTTATTATGGAACTCTTATGTAGTAATCAATTTTCAATTATTAATATTTTGGATGAGCCTAAAGATAGAGTAAGAGAAAATCGGAAAGGTTTTATAGAGATTAAGGGGAGAGGATGCTGGCATCAAATTGATTGTCCATGTGATTATAATAAACTGATTCCATTTGCATATCCTTTGCGTGTTTTAGGTGAAGTTAAGTTTTTTAAATCTGAATTGTCAAAAGTACATATTCGTGAATATATTGGTATAATAAAAGATATTCAAGAGAATTATTTTGTTGGCGATGAAGATGATATATTTGATTTTTACCCAAGAAAAATGGAAATTGGTGTATATTTTTCTGCTAATGGTTTTCAAAAAGAAGCAGAGAAATTAGCTTATGCTCATGGAATTAAGACAATTTCATATAAGAATAATTTCATTATAAATAAATTGAAATTCCTTATTGAAGAATTAGAAAGTAATTATTTATCTGTAAAAATACTTAGAGAAAACAAATGGAAGGGTTTTAAGGAAGAGTTAATAAAAACTTTACGATATAATGATAATTTTAGTTATGAATACGACTTGTATCTTTCATATGGATATAGAAGAATTATTGATGAAATCAAACAAATGTTTATTACAATAAAATCAAGTTTTATTGCTACTACTGCTACGGGTGTATTTATACATTTTGTTGGAGATTCTGATTTCCCGCATAGATTATTTCAGGAATCTGATGAAGGTAGATGTCGTGTTTTCTTTAACATTGATGATTGGGGAAACAGATTTTTTTGGATAGAGATTAGTGGGGATGATCTACGAAGACGTTTCTACTTCACACCCCCAGAGTCGTTGGATTACGCATCTGTTTTTGGAAAGGAAACTGCGCTTAATGAAAAGGAAAGACTTTTCCATACTTTAATTATCAATATTAATCTGAATGGAATATCGCGTATTATATTATTACATCTTGATCAGGATTGGTTGGATGTTATTCGAGATGAAAATAACATGTTAAATTATTGAATGGGGTAAATGATTTGAATACTAGATGTTTCACATTATTGATTTGTTTATTTTAAATAAAACTAGTATTGATGATATAAGTGGTTTAAAAAATCTAAAATGGATACCAAACACAGCATATTTTGTGCTCGAACCCGCTTATAATGCGGGTTCGAGCCATTTTATATTTAAGTAAAAAATGCCCTTTGGCTCTTGTTTGTACCTTGTCCGCGAATCATGCAATTCTGATGTTGTTTTTCGGTAACCGCCAACCAAACCCAGCCCCAGCAAATGAAAGAGCCGAGAAAAAATATTCTCGGCTCTTAGTGTAAGCAAGTGTCATTTGGTTAACGCAGGTGAACGCGACTGTATGTGAAGTGACGGCAC
>Ga0256405_10000779_pt1 | contig 98235 bp, 150 predicted proteins | sample RumenRJG_02DNA_FD_189096 | JGI IMG/M metagenome (GOLD analysis project Ga0256405, IMG submission 189096) | Bovine rumen microbial communities from Lethbridge, Alberta, Canada - RJG_02 | ecosystem: Host-associated > Mammals > Digestive system > Stomach > Rumen | place: Canada: Alberta...
ATACGATATTCCTTATATTTGTAATAGATGTGCAAAGCTTAGAAAGATACACAATGTTCAGACTGAATGGGAATGTGCACTCAGTCCGTTTGGTAAACTTCCTGAAAAACATGATATTAAAGACAGAAAGCTCGAAGATGTTGATCTTGGTGCTACCTTTACTATTCCTGGTTTGTATTCTATTGACTTTATGAAATTGTATAAGACGTTTGGTAATCATCCGCCTCTTCCGTCTTATTCTTTGAATTATATCGCATCTCGTGAACTTAAAGATGCAAAGTTAAAATATGATGGTTCTATTAATGAAGTTTATAAAGATAACTGGAACTTATTTGTCCGATATAACAGAAAGGACGTTAAGATTCTTATTGATCTCTTCTACAAGTTAAAACTTTTTGAACTCATTATTGAATATGCATTTGATTGTATTGTTACTGTAGATAAAGTTGAAAATAAAGTTCCTACTACAACTGGTTACTTTATTAAGTTCCTTCATGCTACTGGTCGTGTTCTTAACGATAAGAAAGATAAGCACATTGACTGGTGGACTCAAGAAGAATGCTATAAGATTAAACAGAAAGATGGTTCTATTTATTATCAAAACACTGAATGGGAAAATAAAGAAGAATTTAATAAGTATCTTCTTAAGTATGATATGCTTAAGAAACTTAAACCTGAAAGTGAAATTAGAACTCAAGTTTTAAATATTTGGAAACCTAAGAAAATAAACGGTGTTCAATATAACGGTTGGCAATTATTTAACCGTGAAATGGAAGAATTTAGAAAATGGCCGCATCCATTCCCTGAATTCCAAGTTAAAGCTGGTTATTGCTATGACTTCCCGGGTAGATTCGATGATGATATGTCATTCGATATTACCTCTTCATATCCGCACCACATCATGATGTTTAACATGTCTCCTGAGACTAAGGTTATTCATCCTACACGTGCTCAGATTGAATCTGGTGAAGTTATTATGACTGATGTTGCAGAAGTCGGATTCTTAAGAACTGATGATGCAATTATGCCGAATGTTGTTAGACAGGTATTTGCTGAAAGAAAGGTATGGAAAGATAAAGAAGAAGCAGCTGTTATGGCTGGTGATATGGAATTGGCAAATCTTTGTCATAATAGACAGATGACCAAAAAACTTATCATTAACTCTATGTATGGTGTTTCTCTTGCTCAAGGCTTCCACTTCTATGACCCAGATATCGCTCGTTGTATTTGTCGTTGTGCTCGTGTAACTCTTCGTGACTGGTTATCTCGTTATTGTAATGAATACTATGTATCTAGTAAGATGATTAAGGATATTGAAAAGTATTTCAAGATTGAACTTAAGAATAAAGCACCGCTTAAGATTACAAACCGTGACTTTGCAATAGTTCATAATGATACTGATAGCTGTTACATTTGTGTTCATGAATTAAGAGAACGACTTATCAAGGAAGGTTTATATTCTAATAGGAAGACTAAACCATTACTTCAGCCTGAAGATGGTATGACTGATGAACAACTTGCAGAACTGCATAAGAAGAATCGTGAAATCATGGATTATAATAAATCCGTTGAAGACGAATATAGAGACTTCTTTGCACATGCAGAAGAAATGTTCCAAGACTTCTTTAATCAGGTTCTTGAAATAAGAGCTAATAAGTCTAAGGTTAAACAGCTTATCAAATTTAACAGAGAAAATATTTTCAGTAACATGTTCTGCTTCGCTAAGAAGCTTTACATCGGCTCTGTTATCGATAGTGAAGGCGCTCCATATCCAATGGAAAGTCTTGACTTAGATGCAATGACTACAGAAGAAAAAGAAGCATTACCGAAATCTATGGCAAAACATCCAGAAGGTCCTAAGCATAAGATCATGGGTGTGCCTATTAAGAAATCTACAATGCCTGACTTCTGTAAAGTTGCAGCAGAAAAACTTGCATTCGATATTTCTGCAGGTATGAGTAAATCTGAAGCTAATGAATTTATCATGAAGGTTTATGAGCAATATTGCAATAGTAACATTAATGATATTTCAGCGGTTATTGGTATTACCAACTATAAGAAATATATTCCGTATGACATAGACTATTATGTTCAGAACGGACTTGAATTCGAAAAGGGCAAGAATACTTCTGTTATTTTCGGCGCAAAAGCTGCTTTGATATATAACTATATCTTGGCAAAGAAGAAGTTTAAACTGACTCCGATTCAAAATAACTCTAAAATGAAGTATATCTATGTTAAACCAAATAATGAGTTTAAATATAAGAATTTGGATAAACATACAATCGAACCCGTTAATTTTGTAGCGTTCGTTGATAGTTGGCCAAAGGAATTTGACTCATTATTTGAGATTGACCATGAAACGATGTTTAGAAAGTCATTCTGTGCACTGTTTGAGTCAATGTATATAATCAACAAGTGGTTGAAGCCTGGAGAACATCTAGTGCTTGAGAAATCGACCCTTGAAGATATCTTTTGTTAATAAAAATGCTGCTTAATGCAGCATTTTTTATTATAAATAATATATGAAGAAATTATTACTTGAATCTGTTGATAATGAAAGCCGTAAGAACGCCATTAAGTTCTTAATAAACAATTTCGAACGCTGTTTCCCACTGGAAATGCATGATAAGACTCCAGAAGAAAAGAAGCGAATTGCTGAAGAATATGAATTGAGTGTAGAAATACGTTTCTGTGATCCATGGAACGTAGAAAGAGCATGTAACTGGACAAAAGCGTTAGTTGAAGGTCTTACTCGTATTCTTAAGACTGAATGTAATGAAAATTCGGCTAGACCTGAGAACAAGAGAATGCTTGCTCAGATGGAAAAATTAGCCTTTGCTGCAATAATGTATCGACAAAAACAGGTATGGGATGGAGTTCCTAATGCACAAATTATGTCTAAGGATGCAAATGGTTTAAACTTCTACTCCTTGTCCAAATTGGTCATGCCTCATTATGATGAATTCGTTAGAATGTATAATGATGGTTATCGTGATAAGTGGCCTGGTAAAGAAGCATTTAAAGCAATTGCGCATGAAAATAATATAAGAAAAGCTGCTGAACGTGAAGCTCGTAGGGCTGATATTCAGAGAAGAATTGATGCTGGTGAAGAAGTAACAGACGAAGAACGTAGATTCTTGGATCAGGCACTTGCGGCTGCAGCTCGTATTGCTGCTGCAGAAGCTGAAGCAAATAATAATAACAATGAAGAAAATGCTGCAGAAGCTGTAGATGATAATCCATGGGCAGAACATAACGGCTTTGGTACACATGTACCATATATGAAAGGCCTTTTCAAAATTGGTAACAAAGACTATTATGCTGTAAAAATTACAAAACATTCACAAGCTAAAACCTGGTGGTATTGGGGTTGGCCAGACTGTCCTATTGCAGGTCAGGTTGGTGCTAGATGGTGTATTTGTGGTCCTGGTACTCACTTTGGTGGTTATGGTATTGGTACTAGCCGTGTAGCATATTTTATTATGAAGAAGGGGTTTGAAAACTTAGTAAGACCTACTGAAAGCCGTACTGCTCCGAATGATGAATGGGGCACAAGTTTAATGTGCTTAATGATTGATGCTGATTTTAATATATACAGTGAAACAGTACCTAATTTTACTTCACGATATAATCACTATGCTCCAGGTGTTCATAATGGAATGGCTGATGGTGATCAATATGGTGACTACTTCTTACGTAAAAAATTAGATAAAATCTGTGAATTGTTAGGCTGTACAAAAGAAGAATTTGTTGAAAAATTCCCATTTAAACTTGATTCCGATAGTATCGATGTTGACATGAAGCCAATCCTTAAGAAGATAAATTCTGCTAACTTTATTGACAGCCGTAAAATTAGTTTTTCATCTAATGCCGCAAAAGCTGGTAACTATTATAAAATTTGGGATCGTGAAACTGGTGCATATGCAATATTTAAGGATGGAAAATTTATTACACCATGGTCAAATTCAATTGATCCATATACTGATAATGATAAACACATTTTCTTTGTAACATTTAATAATATTAATAATACTATTCAAGTATATAATGAAAATGGTGAAGAATTATTACCTTATACATTAAATAGAAGACAATTACAGCGTGTTGATGTCATAAGCCAAGCTGGTATACTTATTGTGAAAAAGACACCAGATTGTTTTATGATGTATGATTTGATTCGTAAAATGTGGTTAACTAATAAGCCAATATATGCAACCATTCTGCCTGTCTATATAACTAATTTCCCAAATTTAATGCTACGTAGAATTGACGAAAACGGTGATTATCTTGATGAAGACTGGAAATTATATAGATATAATTTTAAAACAAAAAGCTTTGCCCCTGTAGAACTTCATCTTGGTGAAAACGCAGAATTTAGAGTTGACTATGATAGCTATAGTTCAGCAAGATTTATACAAGATTCACGTGCTTCTAAAAAGATTTGTTATATTCCTACTGGAGAAGTTAAAGAATTCAATGCATATGTTTCCGGCCGTTCTATAACAGATTATTATTGTTGGAGTGTTGGTTTCAATGAATGGATGAATCCAGATGGTGAATATTTTGCACTCAAAGACATTGTTGGCGAGAATATTATGGACTATACTGCTAGATATGCGCTGAATAAAGATAAAGTTGCTATCGCAGTTAGAACTTATCCGGATGACCAAAATAATGTATATTTTTATGTAATTAATGGTAAAGGTGAAAAACTTTACGAAAAAATGATACCTGATAATAGACTAAGTTCTTTAAAAATATATAATAACGGCAATGACACAAGTAATCGTGTGTATGTAACATACGTTATAACAGAAAACGATGCTTCTAAAACACATAATATTATTATTAATGCAAATGGTCAAATTAATGAATATGAAATTGATGGTGCAGATCATTTTGATATTAATGAGGTGCGTCAAGTTAATGGTGAAGGAACAAAACTAAGTATAATTGGTGGTAAATTATATAATGAAAAATTAGAAGAAATCTGTGAATTACCAAATTATAGAGATATAAGAAGATATCGAACAATAGATGTTACTGCTAGTGCACTCTATATTAGATATACCGATACAGACTGGAATAGTAAAGATATATTAGTATATCCTAAACAGAAAAAGATTATTGAAATGCCTACTGAATTTTTCATGTATATGGGTAAAGGTTATATTTATGTCCCTGGTGAACGTGCCTCTGATCCATCCGTTGTTTATGATGATGAAGGAAGAAAAGTTATCGAAGGTCGTTATAAATTCGCACGAGGTTTTGATGAATCTGGTATTGCTTCTATAACAGCTCCAAGAAACAGAACAATATTTATTAATACTGATAATGAATACGGTGAAATTCTTGAAGAATTGCTTGAATCAATGAACAAGAGAAAATTAGAAAGAGTCCTTAATGAAGGTATGGTTGTTAAACAAAAGCTAGATTGGCTTGATTACGCTGCATATCTTTGTTAAAAATCTATATATTTTAATAAAAGCCGTTCTTTTTAGAACGGTTTTTATGTTATAAATAATGTATGAAAAAATTATTACTTGAATCTATCGATAATGAAAGTAGAAAAGGTGCACTTGCATTCTTAAAGAATAACTTTAAGCGTTGCTTTACATTAGACCAGCAAGATTTACCTGATGATAAAAAAGAAAAACTCTGTCAAGAATATGTTAAAAAGAACGAAGTTGAATATTGCTTGACATGGGATGTAGGCGGATGTAACTGGACTAAAGCCTTAATTATGGCTGTTGTTCGTATTCTTAAAACAGAATGTAATGACGAAACATCTCGTCCAGCAAATACTAGAATGAAAGAACGATTGAAGAAAGTTCATTTCGCTGCAATGATGTATCGACAGAAACAAGTATGGGATGGAGTCCCAAAAGAACAGATCTTATCAAAAGACGCAAATGGAATGAACTTCTACAGATTGTCTGCTCTTGTCATGCCAATGTATGAAGAATTAAAAGATATTTATTTTAATGGTTATGGCAACGTATGGCTAGGTAAAGATGCAGAAGGCCAAGCAGCTGATAGACGTAAAGCAGAAAAAGAAGAAGCAAATAAACGTAGATATCAAGAACTTCTCGCTAAAGTAGAAAATGGCGAACAACTTACTGGTGAAGAAAAAGCATTCTTTGATAGAATAACTGCAAAACTCGCACAACAAAATGCGCCAGTTGAACAAGTAGCTGCAGTTCAACCTGAACTTGAACCAACAGATGAAGAACTAGAAGATCCATGGGCAGAAAATAATGGATTTACTGATGAACATCCAAGACCTTATATGAAAGGCCGTTTTAAAATCGGTACTAATGGTTATTGGGCAGTAAGAATCGATACTTATGAACAATCTAAGACTTGGTGGTATTGGACATATCCTAATGTCCCAGATCCACATAATATTAGTCTTTCTTGGTGTATTACTAATCCGAATTCAAATAACTTCAATATCTACGGTATTGGTACATCTGTTACTGGTTATTATGTATTTAAAGAAGGTTTTGAAAAATTACAGAGACCTAGAACGAATGGTAATGCTCCATATGATGATTGGGGAAAGAGTTTACTATGTATTATGATTGATAGAAACTTCAGCTGTCGTTCAAATGAAGTATATGTTTGTGCATCAAGATATAATCAAGCTAAACCAGATAATACAACAACTTGTAGCAATGGTTTTGGTAATGGATTCTTTAATAAAAAGGTTGAATCAATAGCACAATTATTTGGTTGTACTAAAGAAGAAATTTATGATAAATTTGAATATAAGCTTGCAAACCAAGTTAACCAAGCAGCAGATGCGCCAAATGATGAAGTTACTAAAAATCTATTAAAACAATTAAATAGTTGTAATGATGGAATTATTACAAAGTATGTATGGAAGCCTGCTTATGCTGGTGAAGATGAAGGTGGTTATAAAGTTATATACAATAACTTTGCTGTATTCTATCATAATGGTACTTTTGTAACACCTTGGGTAAGAAGTTTAGGTGCATATACAGATACAGATAAAGTATATTTATCTTATGTTTCAAATGATAGATACTATTTTACTGATGTAAATGGAACGCCATTATTTAATGAAGTATTAGATAGCCATTGGGGATATGAGAATACTATTCAAGGTAAATATCATGTTTTTAAAAACTATGATGCAAACCTAACATTAATATTAAACGGCGAAACAAAAAAATGGGTAAATAATAATTATATTGCTGGCAGAATTAGTAGTGTACGATATCCATATTTTACATTCTACGATAATAATCTCATTTATGAGCTTATTCCAAATAAAAATATATTAATACCAGCTAATGATAAACTAAGTCGTATTACCGGCGATGCTAATATCAAATTATCTAACTTTATAGAAACAAATAAAAATTTCATTTGTAAAAGGCATAGTACTTATATAGTTAAAACTGGTGAAACAATACAGTTTGAAAATCCAGTTAGACTTAATGACGATTTTATTAGAACTAATGATGATAAAAAATTATTAACTTCTAAAGGAAAAATAGTTGACCTCGATACTATTAAAGAAAAATTGGCTGATTATGGTAATTCAATTAGTAATAAATTTATTTCACAAGATCGTAAAATCGAACCATATATTTTATATCGTGGTGTAAATCATAATGACCATAGTGTTAAATTTTGTTTAATTAATAAAGATGGTGAAATTATTGAAAAAGTAATACCTGATTGTGGGTCGTTTATAAGTATTGATAAACCGGATGATGAAACAATTTATATAACCTCTAATACCAAAAAGATAGTAGTTAATATTAAAAATGCAAAAAGAATAGAGGTAACTAATACATTTACTAATTGTGAATGTATTGTAAAATATAGTCAAAATAGAGCATATTTTATTACTAGAAAACCTCGTAAACGACCAAAAATTTATAATAGTAAAGGCGAATTATTACTAAGCATACCAGATGAAATATCTACACGTGCTGGAATTGCAGATTTTGGTACAATAGGTAAAAATGATAATATTACAATCGTTAAATTAGATAATGCTGGTAATAAAGCTACTTTTATACAATGGAAAAATAATGATACACCTGTTCAGACAACTAAGGATAATTATCGACTACTTGGAAATGATTATGTCTATATAAAAGATGGCGATACTGCCAAAATATATGATGATACAGGTAAATTATTCTTATCTGGTAAATATACAATAAATGCTTGCTTTAAAGATGGCTATGCTTCACTTATTGATAATGAAGGTAATATAATTTATTTCAATACAGATAATGAATATTCTGATACTATCGAAGAACTTTTAGAATCTGCAAGATTAAAAAATAGAACTCGACTTGATATAATATTAGAAGCTGCTGCTTATCTTTGTTAAAATTAAAATGACCAGTTTTTACTGGTCATTTTTAATTAATTTAAAACTTCAACTTTCATATCTTTTAACCGTTTTAACGGCTTTATATTTAATTCATTCTCAGCCGTAGTTCCATGCCTACCGATAAGATATGCTGTAAATGCCCAATATATATCATTAGGTTCTGCATATCCAGAAATTATAATTGGAACATGTGTATTTTTCTTGGCCTCATTACCCCAGCTTTTAGCAAATGTTTTTGCAATATCATAGGATGTAGAATATGAATTAAACTCTTTTTTAGTATTATCTAAATAAGCTAATAATATATTTGGCTTAACACTTTTATTTACCCATGCATCATATACTGTTTTTTCAATAGCACATCCACGATAAACTTTTACATAACCTTTCTTATATTTGTTCAAGAACTCAAGTATATCTCTAATTCTACCAGAAAATTTCCCAGCCATTGCATAAAGCTCATCGATTGTCATGATATCGTCATAATAAGCTTTAATCTTTTTAAATTTTTCAGGATCAGTATCTAAGCCTTTATCGATAATACCGTCAAGTGCTGCAGAAATCAATGTTGCATTATCTCGCTTCTTATTCAACATCCATTTTTCACCAGCTCTATCATCATATAAACTATCATCTTCATAAGAATATTCTACTTCTTTTTTATGCGCATTTACATTATCAAGATGAGTCTGAAATCTATCCGCATCATATAAAGAATATTCTGGACTTTCATTTATAAAATCGCGTAACCTTGTCATATATCTTACCAACCAACCCTTAATAAAGCAGAACCATTTTTCATATCAAATGTATAACTATCGCCATTACTTTCTATAATACCATCAAATTCAAGCTTATCAAGATCAAAATCAATCCTATCAAAGAACTTTAACTGTGTCTTAATAACGCATACGCCTCGTGCATTAACAACTGTATACTTCTTATTAGGTAATCTTATAAGATAATATTCTTCAGCATGCCATGGACTCTTTTCTCTTGAATAAAGATTTCCTGGGGCTCTCTGAATATTCGCCATTGGGAAATTAAATAATTCTTTACCAGTTACACAGTTAACTAACTGCATTTTTCCAGCTTTATAATCAGTATAAACCATTATATTTTCTGTTCCGTTATATTTAATATGACTGTTTACATGGTTATATTTCTTTCCTATCTGTCCAACACCTTCTTTATAAATGTACCAATGATTTCCGGTCTGATTTTCCATATCAGTTTCTGTATCGGCAATAGCATAAATTCCATCTTTTATTTCACTAATATACATACCGAATGGAGTAATCATTTTATTATTTCTTACAAATACATGGAAGCCACCAAGTCGACAATCATATATACTCTTATCGTATGAATCTGCTTTCTTAACCTTGTCAAATACTTTACGAGGATCTTTCTTTTCGTCTAGCTCTTTTTGTATTTTATCTACCTTAAGAATATCTTTAGCATACTGTATACATTCTTTATTAATATCTTGAATGATTCTTAAATCTTTCAATTCCTTAAGGTTATTAATATTCAATTCATATTCACCACAACCACGATGTCTTCCCATAAGATATGCTGTAAATGCCCAATAAACATCATTCGGTTCTACCAAGGCAGAAATGATAACAGGAACAGTTGCCCTAATATATGAATCGTCATATGCAAAACCTCTGGCTATCATCGGACAAACACTAAATGAATTAAATTCCTTAGTTCTATTGTCAATCTTGCTCAAAATTTCAAGACTCGGTTTACCAGAAGACTTAACATATTTTAAATAGTCCTGTTGCTTTAATACATATCCCCTGTAGACTCTTGTCTCTCCACCCTTATACTTATTTAGGAAATGTAAAATCTCGTCCAGAGTCTCTTTATGACGCTCGCAAAGAGCTTTAAAGTCTGATTCATTATCACTTCTATATAATTCGATTTCCTGCTTAATTATAGCGTCAGAAACAACATTGTCATCAACCATTGAATCTATAATGCCATCAAGTGCAGCGGACATAAGAGTTATATTATCACGATACTTAACATCAAGCCACTTAATACCTTGATTATCTCTATACCTTTGGTCATCGACATAACCAATTCTATCTTTACGTACCTTAATCTTACCCTTATGCTCAGCATTCTCTTCACTAGCTCTTCTGGCCATATCCAAATGCTTGCCCATTCTACGCATATCTAATGCCGTAAATTCCGCACTTTCTTGCACAAAATCTTTCAAACTTTTCATATGATATTTATAACCTGAAAACCGCTTACAATTCTGTAAACTTTTACTATATTTTAATAGTTATGACAGATCAATATAAATTTATGTGCAAAATGTTTAAAGACTTAGCCCAAGATTTAAAAGATAGATTGGGTTATGTATTTAAAATACAACACAGAAAGAACTGTTATCAAGGCTATGACTTTGACCCAGAAAACTATAATAAGCTAGAAGTTAAATTCGAAAACATGGAAGTTGATTTTGAACATAATTGTTATCAGTTAGATAAAACAGGCTTTAGCGGTAATCCATGGTCAAATTCAACCTCGCCTTTAGAAGATGTATTTGTCAGTTTTAGATTTGACCAAAAAACTGGAAAGACTCAGTTTCCAGGAATTGAGAAAGTCAGTATTAAAGTTGAAGATATGGCAAACGTTATAAAGAATATTAACTTTGCACGAGTATTTGATGAACTAATTGACTTACAAAATGTAATGAATGGTGATCCACCCAATATGTCATATGGCGTAGCACAGGTACTTGATTCTGCTTTAAAGATTAATCGAGTGGATGATGAATATGACAGTCTTATCGGCCAACGAACTGCGATACAAGCCAAAATCGCAAATGAACATATACATTTCTTATTCGCACTATCGGAAATATGAGAATTTATATTAGAAAATTTGAAGAACATAAACAAACTGTTTATTATTATATTAATATAATCGATAAGGTCACTGATACCTTACCGGAAGCTACTTTATATTCCTATAAGATAAATGTCTTTGACAAAGATAAATATAGACTGACATGGAAAACAAATATACTTATCAAGTATATCAACAAGTATAACCAATATAAAGAAGCACACAACGCAATCTCAGTAGAAGACAATTATCAAATCAAGGTCGTGACAGACGAACATAAGCATCCGAATACGGTTCTTATTCCTTGGACTACAGTAAACAAATCTACAGCTAGAGCAATCGTAAACAAATTACAATTGGCTATGGCATTAAATCATATTGACAGGTATATCTAATATGGAAAGTTCAGAATATATCGATAAAATCTCAGAAGAATGGAAAGCAATCGCAGAAAAGCGTAAACTAAATTATAGCGATCGTAATAATAGTAATCGTTTTGCATTCTGTAGAGAGCTAGAGCATAAAAATCTAAAAGAAAAATATGCCGTTATAAGATTACAACAAATTGACTCTCTTCATGAAAAATGTGTTGTATGTTTTTACATATACAGGCATTATAATGGATATAATGTATATAAAAGATTTCTTGACAGAAGCTATGTTTTCGAAACAGTTGAACAAGCATATAAGTTTATTAAGGCTATCAATGTAGAACAAGTCATGTGCATTATGTCAAATTTGTATTTCAATTATAATTTCGATACGAAAACAGTTCTACTTCCGGTTAAACAGCAAAGCGAATTTCTTCAACTTCAAAACTTCCTAGAACTCAACTATGCACTCTCCTTCGTCTAATATTGATATTTTTGATTATGCCAAGACTATTGGTCTTCCACCAGATCAAGTAGAAGACTTTATCCTTGACGGTATCTATGCAGTATTTGAATCACATTCTAGGAATTCTAGTAATTGGCATGCAGAAAAAACAAAAAATGATTTAGATTTAAAGAAAATATCATCAATAACATTAATATACGGTGATCCGAATAAGAAAAGTATTAATTATACGATAGTAAGAAAAAATACATCGCCTATTTCATATTGTGTTCAAATTTGTGTATTTGACTATAAAGAACGTTCAGATTTAATGCAACCCTATTATGGTCCAGTTCTTGTGCAAATGGATTACTTCGATTTTGATAGTCTTAATGCCCTTGTAAACTTTGTCGGCGAAGCCACCCCGAAAGATATAATAGAAGAATATGCTGCATTAAACATATATTATGACCCGGAAACTGAACAGAATACAATTCCTCCGGAAAATGAACCCAAACTCCTGGTCCTAAAAAATAAACTCCAACTACTTGCAGGTATGTCTCATGTCTGATAAAGAAGCCATTATTAAAATATATGGACTGTTTAATAAACTAGATGATTCCCTGCATCCGAATAATGATTGTTATAAAACCACATTATTCAATACATTATCTATGGCAAAACATCTTGAAGAAGACTATGATGCCAGATATGCGACAATAGAATATGATAAAATTAATACAGCAAAATTAGTCATCAAAAAGAATACAACATTAAAAGAACCAAATACATGGTCATGGCTAGTCAGCTTAACTTCAATAAAAATGTTTAAATGCCGATTTGGAAGAACATTGCTAGGTTTCGACCAAGATTATACTTTCAATACATTATCACAGGTCTATAATTTTTTAACAAACATAAACATAAAAAATGTAATTAGTTATCTGGCAAACCTAACTTATACATGTAACGAGGATAAACAAGGATATCCAGCATATCCTGTAATATTCAAACCAAATATAAAAACTGAAGTTCTTCAACTACAGAACCGTCTAAAACTATCAGAAGGTATGGCCTATGTCTGACTTCGAAAGACCTATTATCACTAAAATCTATCAACTTCTCGATGAAATAAACGAATACGTACATCCGAAATTTTTGTTCGATACAGAACTGGCGGAACGTTACGGTTATGAAAACAAGGTTAAATTAGAAAAACATCTCGAAAGAAAAGAATATACCTATATCGATAAATATGCCAAAATAGAATATAAAAATAAGTCTACGACAACTTTAACTATAATCAAAGACCCAAAAGCATATATAGGTGACAGTAACCCCTGGATGGTAGCTCTATCTTCACATAAGCTATATAAATGCAAATGGTCAAACAATATGTATAGCTTTAAAGAATACTACCATTTCCCGGATCTCGAATCCGTCTATAAATTCCTTACATCAATCGATATCAAAGATATATTCAGCGGTCTTTCCTATATAACTTTCGAATGCGATCCAGACGACGATGGCTATCCAACCTATCCAGTCAAGTTCGAACCAGGTCTAGATACCGCTATCCTAAAAATCAAGAATGACCTCAAACTAGCAGAAGGTATGGCTTATGTATAAAGAATCTATCGAAAAAATATATCAACTTCTTGACAATATACATGATTACCTGTATAATAAAGATCCATCCTGTATGTCTTTCAATATAGATAAATCCCTATGTAATGATAATGATACAGAAGGTTCCATCTATTGCGAATATCCACAAATCACAGTCTATGCAGGCGTATATAAACCGATTGTACATAATATACTACATGATACCGAAGACCTTGCTGTATGTATATATGCTAGAAAACCATATAAAGAAAAATTAGGCGAAAAATATGTCTACGGTTTTGATTCCGTCTTCTACTTCGATAACCTAAACCAAATATCTAACTTTCTTTGCCAAATAAACCTGAATGATATCCTATATAACCTATCTCATACCGACTTCGATATCATAGAAACAGATAAATACATATTTAAAGCTAAATATAGTCCAGAAAATAATACAAAACTAATCCAACTCAAAAACAAACTACAACTCGCCAAAGGTCTAGCATATGTCTAATTTTGCTATCGAAAAAATCTATACCCTACTAGATCTCATACAGGAACACCTATATGACAGAACCAAGGCTTTCTCCGGCATTCAAGTAGATAAAGAACTATACGACGTTCATAACCCAAACGCCGCAATCATACTAGACGCTACAGATATTAATACCTTTCCTATAACATCCTATATGGGTATCTATGTTCCAATAATGCTCAATAAAGCCCTAGGAACAAACTACATAAAAGTCAAAATCTATACAAGAAAATCATATAAGGAAAATAAATATGAACAATTCGCCTACGGTTTCGAATCCGCCTTCTACTTCGATAACCTAGAACAAATATCCAAATTCCTCTATAGGATAGACCTGGAAAATATCCTATATAACCTATCCCATACCGACTTCGATATCGTAAAAACCGATAAATACTCGTTTAAAGCCAAATATAAACCAAATGACAAGACCGAACTCATCCAACTCAAAAACAAACTACAACTCGCTAAAGGCCTAGCATATGTATAATAAAAACCAGTCATAATCGACCGGTTTTCTCATTTTCTGTATATCCTTATTAAAAATTTTTAAAAAATTTTTGAAACTAAGCCATTTTCAAAAATAAGCCCGGGCGGGGGTAAATAAACCTGATAAACCTAAAAGACCTAAGAGATGAACCTAGAAGATAAACCTGTTAAACCAGAAGATGAACCTGAAGATGAACCTGTTAAACCTAAAAGATGAACCAAAATTTTAAAAAATTTTTTATTTTTTAGAGAGAGACACAGACACACGGGCTTTAGTCCACTAGAGAAATTTTTATATATATTAATTTTTATTTATACCCCTGGGCTGGTAAACACATTTTTTTATAATCGTTTCATTTTGAAATTTACACCGGGGTGTCACGGATAGGGGGGGGCCCGGGGGGGGCGCCCCCCTATTTTGACGTCAGAATGGACGTCGTAGATCATGACATAATTGCGACATATTGTCACAGATCATGACGTTATCTCAGGCATTTTGACGGTCATAATGACAGACGCGGTGTCATCATGATTGTCGAACACGATGACGTTACCTCAGACGGGTTTACAGAACAGATCCATTTAATTATATTTGTCTGGTAATAAGAGAGGATCCGAATTGATTTTACGAGTACGATATGATGAAGCTGCTGCCCGCGCCATGTCAGACATATATGATACGCCAGGTATAGTACAGGCAGTGTTTAAAGAGATACAGGACATTACAGTAACATACTCTATGGAAGCATTCGGTAAATGGTATCACTGTACTGTGTACCCGAATAGCGTAACTCTGTTAGACAATGATGATAATCCTGTAAAAATACTTATTTACGGGCAAAAACCAACCAAGGGATCAGCATCGTTCAATATAGGTTTTTCTATCTTTGAAGGCAGTAAGGTAGAATGTACCTGTATGGGAAAGACCTTCTGTTACAATGTACCTGATGGGAATCATCGTAATGCGGCAGAGGTAATCGCAATGGGGAATGATCTCCAGCTGTTACTGGGAATGGAGGGGTAATGGATATATTGGTTGAGTACTCGGTTTCACAGTGTGAGAATCTCCGTAAGGCATATAATGATCATGGGATATGGGCTTGCTGGTACAGGGATGTAGACGAGATTCTGCCTGTACTAAACAATGGATATCCTGATTGTTATGTCAAATGTAGATCTGCAGAAAGGATAACGCGCCTGAATAAAGGACCCATTACGCTGGATCAACCATCAGATCTGGTATATGGAAAAGGTACGAAGGTTACGTTCATGTATAATGATCATGAAGAACAAAGACTATTGTTTAATGACAGCGATGTAATGGCAATGTCGAATATGGTGAATCTCTCGATAGCATTGGAGTCGATATGAATCTTCTGGCAGAATTTTGCGAGACACAGAGAAAGAAGATAAGTCAATGGCAGAGATATCCGATTCATTACGGGTATTACACGAATGTACATGATGTCAGGGTCGCAAATCATTTCACTCATGAATCCATGTTGTTCAAGTACGAATACAAGATGTGTCTGGATTCTGCTGGAAAGGACATTTGTGGTGTCATGTCCGGGAAAAACGATAAGGAAGCATCCATTTATGGGATCGGAACCGGATTAACCTATACCGGCGGGGGAAAGACCTTTTACCAGGTAATAGAATCCGATAAAGATTTCGGTATGTTATTGAATGATATGTACCTGATACTTGGAATCGAGGAGGCAGATCATGATAATGGACATAGTTAGTTCCGACGGTCTTAGGAGATGGATCTGTAACAACGTGAAGAACATATCGATTCCGTCACACCCACGTTGTTTTCGAATCGATACCGATGAGATGTACGAGTATGACCATTCTCTTACAGGAGAGAATGTCTGGTACCAGAGGGAACATGATACCGGAGGAGTGACGATATATGGTTATACAGGTTATACGTTGAGATTCTGGTACGAGGATAGTACTGGAGAGAAGAATGGTATGGGATTTGTACTGACATCGGACGGTGATGTAACACATATGGTTCAGGCGGTACAGATTGGATTAGGAATGGAGATGATGTAATGTACCTGGAGATAAGGAAAGGAGATAAGATCGAAACCTGTCTTAAGGTGAAGGATATTTGGTATCATCAGCAGTTTGAACTCTTTGAGATCAGGACTCATGGTTTGACCGAACAGACCAACATAGGACATAATGTTGGTTGGTACCAATCGAGATTTGAACCGAATATGGCCTATACCAATGGTTATTTAGGTAGTAAGGTCAAGTTCTGGTACAACGATTCGACAGGACATCATGAAGAAAAGGAATTCGATATACGATCCGAAGGAGATATCAGTCATTTGATTCAGATGATACAGATGGGATTAACAATGGAGACAGTATGAAGAAAGAGATTGATGACAAGCTCGAACATTGGGATTTGTTCTATTCGAAAGGAACAGACGGGATATTCACCGATGTCGAAACCCTTACAACCGGGAAGAGATGGCCTAAATGTATGCAAGGAGTGATTGCACAGAAGTTCTTCGGCAGTTGGGAGGTACTATCGATAGAAGGATTACAGCTGGGATATCCGGAGGAAGAAAGTCGATTTTTGAGAGTACAGTGTTCTAATAATTGGGTATGTGTAGAGGATGATGATTTCTGTACCTACATGGAAATACTCTATAAAACCATGTGTCAGTTGGTACTCACAGAACATGAGCTGGAATTAAAGTTTAGTAAGGCACAGAAATATTATAGGAGGTAAAATATGGCGCGGAAGAAAAAGGAAGAACGTACGATATTTAGTGCACGCAATTACATCTATATCGGTGATGAGGTTGTATTCGGGGTCAATGGAGAAGAAAAGAAAGTAAAGTTAGATAGTGACAGTTCAATACTCCAGCTATGTAACCAGTTAGAATTGGCAATCGGATTATTTGAGGTAGAATCATGTACGTGATAGAAACATTGAAGAAAGAATTTCCAGAATGTAATGAAGATCTGGTCGCATACGATCAGTTCTTACGTCGTCATTATCCTGAAGAAGCTCTGTATAAGATCTTTGATGACACGAAGGAGAATTTCAAGTACCTTCATGAAGCTTTCGAGGAGAAGAAGATTCATCATATCGTGATATACAATCGTAACATGTGCTGGTATGGTCAGTCTCTGAATAATGACCCTGATTTCCTTCGACATTACCTTACGACATTGGGTAAGGATGTACCTGATGATTCTTCCGTTCAGGACATGAAGAAAATGATAGAGGAGATGTACAAGTAATGTTCATTGCTCATGTTAATGATAAAAGTACGTTGAAAGATGCTAGTGAGACAAATGAATATGAAATTCATGGTCTGGAAGCAGTAGGACTTGGATCTTATATCAGAACCAGAAGTAAAGATAGTTACAGGTACGTAGAATATGGATTACAGATTCGTGCGCCAGAAATTTACCATATATTAAAATACACCGATCTTGAGGGTAACGATAGGGTATACAAGAATAAATGTTATCAAGCAAATATTCCATATCATCATTGTACTGTAAGGCTAGAGACAGAGTTTGAAGAATCAGAGGTTTGGGAATTATCATATGATAAGATTCAATTATTGTACCAGAAATTAAAGCTTATCGAAGGATTAGAATCAGTATGATGTTTGCTTACACCTATGCAAAAGAAATACCTCCTGAAGATTTTGACAAGTACACATGGCAGGATTTTGATAAACGGAATGATCTGTATACCTTGCATATTCTCGAGCATTACCGGGTTATGAATAACATATTGAATACGGATCTCTATGTCAATGTCATCGGTAAGACGATTGATGATAATGATGGTTGGAGTAGAAGCTGGATGGTAATGCTAACAATGGGTGTATTCTACGGGATTGATTCATTGGATCATAAGATGTATTTAAAGGATAAAGCAGATCTGTATGTATTGGTAAATCAACTTAAATTATTAGAAGGATTGGCAGAAATATGATTGAACCGTATACCAGCAAGATTTATGTAGAGTTTCATGAAATAAAGAATGATCCGAATGGGAGATGGCCACGAAGAAATACCATACCGATGAAACAGGGTTATTGGTGTTACTTGAACAGTAGGATTTCCCGGTACTATGTGGCAGATTTGGAACTATATACTGAACCGTATAGGTCTGTCGCAATACTGACAGTAGACATGCATTATAATCCGATGGTGTACAGTGAATATGTCAATGCATACGGGGATGATGTACGCAGTAGGAATAAAGATTGTTTCCTGTTCAGTGAAGATTCATGTACCGGTGCGACGATTCATTACCCTCATGATTATGTGACATATCTGTTTAATCCTGGTTCCGTAGAATATAATATGTTTCTGAATGATTTGACTCTTGCGACATCATTACAATCAATCGATGGAAAAGCTCCTGACATACAACGAGATTTACCTTCTTCTATTGATTTCAGTACAACTCCTCCACCTGTTACAATGAGACCGGGAGTATGGTAATGAATAAGATTCATCTGACATGTACAGGAACGAAGATAGGAACGCCAAGTATCTATAAGCTTGGTAATATGGCAGTAGTTCCAATACGTATTTACGGGATAACAAAAATAAGTTATAAGCTCGTACCTGATTTAGAGTATACCATAGATGATGTAGTTAGTGATGTTAAATCTACATATATTAAAGTATCACCTGAAAATGCGAAATGTTATAATATGTTCTTCAATTACGATGACATGGAAAGGATTAAATTATTTGGCGGTATTTATTTTGAAGTATCGCCAAAATCTGACTTGACATCAGTAACAATCAAGGATAAAGACCATACCTGTACATTCGATATAAAGAAAATTCCCGAATTCTATGAATTCAGGAATAAGCTTGAACTTATGTATTCTTTGCGAGATGTTTGACTTGCAGAATTCGTTTCAAACCATTCTTAATCCTGTCAAGTTTTGCGGTCAATGATCCTTTTATATCTGACTTGAGGGTTTCACCTTCTTCTCTTCTTGTATTGAGTTGAGGAACTTTCATATTATAGTCAATACCTTTCTTATCACGTTGGTCGAAGGTTTTCTTTCTCAAATCCTGTGAACGTTTCATCTTCGAATTTCTTTTACGTTGGGCTTTTCGTGCAGCCTGACGTTTTTTCATTTTATATGCGCCAGTATTGATTACTTCACGAGGATTATGATTGTCATCATATTCAACATGTGTATTAGCTTTATCTGTGACCCATACAATTTCTTTGACAGGAACGTTGGCATCGTTTCTTCTCATACGTACTTTCTTCACAAGCTTTTCGTCAAGCGACATATCAGCTTCTTCAAGTGTTGTTTCTGCGTCTGTGATGTAATCTTTCCATGTCATACATTATTTATATCAGAATTCGATGATACCGCAGCTGCTCATTACCATACATGTAGAAAGTGCGAGCATCCCGACTCCAGAACCTGCACAATAACCAGAGAAAATTCTTCCGACACCGAACAAAGCGATGATGATTGCGAGAATGATGATAATCATTGTTTAATTCCTTTTTGTTTATGGTTATAATATAGTTAAATTCTGGATTTTCGTAATCAGAATTGAAGGATTAAATTAAATCAGTTTATATCTCGGATGTTCGTTAATCTTCTTGATGTTTTCTTCATATTTCTTCGAAGAATATTCTTTTCCGTTGAATTCAATCGTATTGTCTTCATAGACGAAACCACAGACTTTACCGTCATTTCTTACAATCATATGCTTCGGTTTCTTCAGACCGAGTCTCTTACGTTGTTCTTCAAAGAATTCCGGTGTAAAGATTTCAGTCACATGACCATTGATAGTGATTTTGTTATTCATTGATTAACCTCTTCGTTATGTCTATAATATAGTTAAATTCTGAATATTTGTAAATAAGAAATGGCCAGGATTTTACTCCTGGTCATCTCTTTGAGGTTAACATGATAAATCGTAGTTACTTTTCAATCGCCTGGAAGATGAAGTTTCCGACCCAATCCGCTTTCTTACTGTGACCGTTGACCTTGTAAATCAAAGTCACACTTCCTGTGTCTTCAGAGAAGTAACAAGGGCCGGAATAGTGGAACAATGTGTCTCCAGTAAATGCATGCATCACAGTTACGTCACGATCGAGTTCGGTGAAATCAGATTGGAATTCCTTATATACCTGTGTACATGAGTTACAACCGGTAAAGATAAACATTGTGACGATTGTGATTGCGAAGATGATGAACTTTTTCATTGATTAAACTCCTTGATTGTTACGTTTATAATATAGATAATTTTCCCATGAATGTAAACGGAGAAGAACGAAAGTATTTTCTTTCGTTTCTCATAGAATAGGTAGTTAGCTATTATTCAGGTTTGATTGCGGTAAGTTCAAGGATTTTATATTTATCATCCTTGATACCGTATGTTGTCATTGTATGTTTGACTTCATTGATTGCTTCTTCTTCAGAAACACCGTAAACATTAAACTCAGATTTTCTGTCGTACCATTTGACTTTTGCGTTCCAACATTGAATCATATAATCACCTCACCATAATATATATATGATTTTATAGAGATTAAATTCTTATCTATATTTCGTCCATATTTGAGTTATATGGACTTATTTTAATTGGTTTGATAGAATGTATATAAAAAGAAAAACGAGTCATTTGACTCGTTTTATTCAAAGATTTACTTGTGATTAGTAATATATAACAGTATCGATTTTAGAACATGGTTTCCAATCTTCATATATTGCACAGTCGAATTGGTCATGGTTAATCACGACGTTCGAATCAGTTTTTTCTTCTGGTTCAGTGTAAGTCGGTGTATTGTAAGTTGGTTCAGTATATTCTGGAGAGCTCACACCGTTTCCAGAACAACCAATCAGAGAGATAGAGATGATGAGTAATGCGATAATCTTTTTCATATTATAACCTCGTTGCTTATATTTATAATATAGCATATTTTTGTGGAAATGTATGTAAAAAGATTTAAGTATTTATTGTTTAGTCTGTATCTGTAGAGCCAGTTAGCCACTATGGATAAGTAATAAAAAAGTGGGCTGGGGTAAGCCCACAGTTTTCGCTGTGATGTTCAGACTTAAGCGAACAGACCACCAAGAATGTTCAGTCGAGTGCCGAGAATCGTAATGATCTTCTGAGTTGCAGTAGACTTGACTGTCATCATTTTCTGATAGACAGTTTCAATCTGAGCGTCAGTCAATTCGATTTCAAGATTTTCAGCAGACTTGATGAAGTCGTTAATCTGTTCAACAACAGTTTCGTCTTCAGTCACAGCTTCCAGGATTTCAGATACCGGAGTATTCTGATAAGTTTCTTTCAAAGAACTCAGAGCTTTGAGAACTTTAGTAGTCGATTTGATCTGTTCGAGTTTTCCGTTAGAACCAACATAGTTCTTTACGAGAGTCTGAGCTTCCGGAGAAGTCTGAGAAACGATGTTGATGAGATGGAGAATAGTCTGATTCATAGTTAACCTACTGTTTAAGTTTTAAATGAATTCAATTATTAAGATTTTTAATAACTCATTCATTCATGACTATAATATAGTAAATTCTGACACTTCTGTCAATAAAAAATATCAGAATTAAATTATTCAGTCAATCGATGAGAGCTTTGTTATTCGGACTTAATACCCAGTGACATTTCAATAAGGAATTTAGTCATTTCGACATAGGACTTAATGTTAACTATCATCATCTTAACAAACCAATGGTTTTCGCGGTCCGTTTCAGATAGATTGTTCACCGTTTCCATCAGATCCGTCAGATTATCACTCATTATTTCAGGGTCCAACTTCTTCATCTCAGAGATAAAGTTGGAACAATCTTCTTCCTTAAATGTTTCCTTCTTCTCGAACTTGTTTATGACCTTTTCAAATTCGTTCATTGACATGATTTCTTTTCCTTTATTATTGAATCCAGTTCCAGTGATAACTTTCAATCTTAATCGGGAGTTTCTTTTTCTTTTTTAATTCTTGATTTATGTTCTTCGCGATGTTCTTGATTTCGGTTCGTTGTTCTTCACTGAGTTTGATATTCTCAATATAGATATTATCGACCCATGGAACAACTCTCGCATTCTTCTTAATGGACTTAATATAATCCCGAACTTTATACAAGAATTCTTTATTCATCTTAACAAGATTAATAGAAGACGTTCGAATAGACTTAGCAAAATTGTTATTAAGTGCATCGTTCATCATATCGTCGTCCATCAAATCGAATGTATCTCGAATCTGTTTCGTTTCTTCTTCAAGTGTCTTGAATTCCATACTTAACTCCTTTAAACTTCTAGTAAATGGAAACTTCCTTATCTTTACCGTCCGTCGCGACATTCATTTCGCAGAACTTATCAGAGTCTGCATTACGGAGAGGCCACTTCTGATATTTCGGAGGAAGTCTCTGTAAGAACTTAATCAAGTCTTCGACAGTTTCGACATTCATCGCAAATTTCTTTTGAGAGGCTCGCATCCAATTCATTGTTAATCTCCTTTGCTTTACACTTATAATATAGTTAAATTCTGAATATCTGTAAATAAGAAACGACCAGGATTTTATTCCTAGTCGTCTCGGGAGGTTAACATGAAAAGAGTTAGTCAATCATCGAAAGGAATTGTTCAACAGTGATAAGATTCGTTCCCTGTTCACGAGCTTTCTTTGCCTTACCTGATGTAGAATTCAAATCCTGCATAACCAAATAACTCAATCCCTTCTTCACAGAATCAAAATTCTCACCACCATTGTCCTTAACCATCTTCTGTAAGTCACTTCTCTTATATTCCATCGCTCCAGTGAAACAGAAACTCAATCCAGACAATTTGCCTTCTGTCTTCTCCTCTTCAATCAGCGTCACATAGTTTAGTGTCTTACGCATGTCATCAATGTTCAACTGGATTCCATTGTGGAGTTTGACAGACAATACATCGCCGATACCATCACAAATGAATCGGAACTGGTCGTTACCTACGAAATCTTCAATCGACTTATAACCCTTCGCCTTGATAATCTTTTGAATCTGTCTTTCACCGATACCAGAGATATTATAACCCGCAACGAATTGTGCGAGGGTCATACTCTTATGGGAATTGATTTCCTTCTTAATATTTTCCCAGTTCTTACCCAACAAAGATCTTAATACAGGTTCCGCCCTTAACTGATCTTCATAAAGGTTCGATACGTCAAGGAAGAATTCATTATCCTGAATGGTTTGAATGGTTGTCAATCCAAGTTCCTTAATCTTCATTGTATTGACCCACTTAAGAATCTTACCGCTTACCTTCGAAGGACAGTAATCGTTGGTACAGAAGATACGGGTGTGATTTTCATTAATGTCTAGTTCAGATCCACATGCAGGACAGACAGTAGGGAGATTCCAGTTATGTGACTTAATAAGATTTTCGATACTCATGTTAATTCCTTAATGATTATAATATAGTAAATTCCGAGGATTCTGTCAATACTTATTCCAATATTTCTACCGCAATACTATCCGCATTATAGACAGTCATTAGAGAATCAGTATCAAGTATTTCATTCGATTCAATCTCCAACACCTCAAGAGTATCATACTGTTCTTCCACCGTTTCTTCAATCACTTCTTCAACCGTTTGAATCGTATCGTAAACCGGTTCGATGGGATGGAAATCAATTACTTCTTCAATTACTTCTACCATATCGTCTTGTGTATCTTCATACATGTCATCCTCTTCTTCATTCTCGATACCTTCGTCTAAATCGGTTTCAGGAACTTCTTCAACCATTTGTTTCGTGACGACAGGTTCTTCGAGATTCAGGACATCGGTCGTAATCATCATTGCGACAACGACAGACGCGACTATCATTCCCAATCCTTCTGCTCGTCCATATTCAGACATGACCTTAAATAATCCTACCATGAATATAAAGACACAGATGATAAGTATAATCGTTGTAATCATTTTTTCTTTTCCATTGTTTGGTTTTTATTCATGTTCATAATATAAAAAAACAGGTCGAACATGTCAACCTGTATTCTGAATATTTCTTTTCTTAGTTCTTATTCGAACACGTAGCCTTCTCTTGAAATACCCGTAGTCAGGTCCTTAAGAATTCCAGGAATGATTTCACCACACTTCGTGATAAGAACTTCGTGACCGATTTCCACACCCATGTCTTCCATCAACGAAGGATTAGCCATACTTGCCCTCTTCACTGTAGTTCCACAGAGTTCACAAGGTTCGACAATCGCGACAGGAGTCAGAGTTCCATTCTTTAACGACCAATCGATGTCGATAATCTTCGTCTTCGCAAGAGTGTATTTTGGTTTCAACGCAATCTGATATTCAGGTCTGTAATTCGTTTCGAGGTCTTCGTAATCAATGTTCTGTGCCTTCCAAACCAATCCGTCGATGTCATAATCACGTTGTTCTTCCCATACTTCACCCATCAACTTCAGAGCCTTTTCACCATTCATCGATTTGAGGTCGAAGATTTTGAACTTGGGAACGTTGAATCCCTGTTCCTTCAACCAATCGAACATGTCAGAGTAGAGGTGGAACTTTCTCTTTCCTTCTTCACGAACATCGTATGCCTTAATAGTCAGATATTCACAACCAACACCATCAAGTCTCTTCATCAGTCCAGATGCGGCGTTTCGACAGTTCTTCTTATCAGGAGCAGCAATCAGTTTCATCGAACGGTGTAACATCACTTCACCACGAATAATACCCGTAAACGGTTCCTTCAACTTCTTCGGATAATCCTTCATCTTCAGGACATTGAGAGTAATCAAATCACCTTCCTTGCCGTTACCTCTCGTAATTCCATTCTCTAACTTACCGTCCTTGTATTCGAGTTCAATCGAACATCCGTCGAGTTTCTCAGATGCAAGGACGAATTCCTGTCCGACTTCACGACACTTGTTGAACCAATCATCCATTTCCTCAACAGTATTCGCCTTGTTCTGTGAACCCATAATAATCTTGTGTTTGACCTTCACGAATCCATCAGAGTGGTCAGAACCGACTTCGTTGAGGAGTTCAGATTCAGGATAATCATTCTTCAATTCATCCCACAACTTATCGAATTCTACATCCGACATAATCGGTTTATCGTTGTAATAAGCATCTTGTGCTTCTTTAATCTTCTGTTCAAGTTCTTTCTGATTCATGTTATACAATATAGAAAAAGGACCGACATTTGTCAATCCTTTTTTATAATATTTCCAGAATTAGTCATTAACAAAGATACGATGCCATCCTTAAGTATCTCTGATACGGTGTTTCTGGTTGTTTAGTCTCTAACAGAGTGGCTTGTTTTCTTCTTCTCATAGATTCGACTATTTCTTCAGGAGATTGACCACATTCATTATCCGTATTGAAGAATATGACTCTCTGTCCCAATCTTACAGACGCAACACCGTCATCATCAAATGGTGCGTTGTACTTCAATGTACGACCATTCAAGATAGACCTACCTTCATTATCCCATACAGTATAAGAACCTCCAGGTGCATGGGAGAAGATATAACCATTACCGAAGTAATTAAGAATTGTTTCATTTACACCCACTGGAGTAACCTTATTTGTTTCAATCCACCAGAAATATCTTTTACCTTCACTTGTAATTATCTTTAGAACAGGAACACCTATTATGATATCATTAACGGCAAGAATGTTCGCATTATCTGGAGTAAAATCACTTACCTTCAATACAACTTCACCTTTATTATTATAAATTTTCTTACTGGTATAGATAAAGGGTTTTTTCTCAAAATTAGATCTTACCTCTACTGCTTTAATATCTTCACGAGGAGTATCAGGTTTAATCTCCTTAACAGAAGTAGGAGTTATAACCCAAGAAGTAACAACTTCACCAGCTTTTTTCTTATAGATTATATGATAACTAGTGTTAAGATCACCACCGATAATATTATATCTTTCACCTTCTTCTGCTGTATCATTCAATAATACTTCGCCGTTAGGTTTAATAATACATAACCGTGTATTACTAAAACCTCCCATTACAATATTTTTACCGTCAGATAAGAAACCAGAAGAACCAATAACATAATTGAATAGACCGAAATCGTCTCCAAAAACACTGCTACATTCCTTTACAGTTCCATCTGCTAGAACCCATTTATCTAATATAGTACCGATGACACTATTTGATACAAAATTAGGTCTTATATTATTATGGATTACACCATCCTGTAATGTCTTAACTGTATCAGCATTTTTATCCCATACAAAATTGTCATTACAACCAGCATTACTGTTGTCGAGATTAATTCCTTCGTGATCGCCGACATCTACCGATACCATTTTACCGGTCTTAGTATTGAACTTAAAGAGATTATTATCTCTGTCTTTGAAATATGGGAAACAACCTGCTGGTTTATAATAACGGCCAAGAATCTTCGATACATACCTTCTAGCATAAAGGTCAAAGATAACAGTATGATGAGCATCAGGAAGAATAACGAAATATCTGTATTTACCCGGAGAAGTTTCATAAAGATATCTGCTATAATGTTCAGAGAAAGGAGTTGGTAATATTGCTTTACCATTTCCATCATAAAGCTGGTATTTTTGACCATCTTGCACGACAAAATATTCATAAACAGTATTATAACTAGCATCTTCTGTTGGCCATATTGCATCTTTCCAGGTATCAAATAGCAATCTACCCTTAACCATGAGGTTATACTTTTCAGTATTGTAATCCTCGATTCTGAAAACCTGACCAAAGGAAGAAGTATATGTATCTACTGAATAGGTACGCCTATTATCAGAATAATCCCCTTCATCGAATCTCTTGTAGAGCTTATTTATATCGAAAGAACAACCCTGTGCGCCTTCACCTCTAGTGAATTTAAACTTTTCGCAGAATTCTTCCTTCGTACATCCAATAAGCTCACAGAACTTTTTGATTTCACCGTTGTTACAGAATGAATCCGCGAAACCTTCCTTATGTCCTGCTTGGTCTCTATGTCCCTGTCCATAGTGATTATATCTACTACAGAAACCAGCAACATTTGTATCTTCTGGTCTAGGATCACGAGAGAGTCTGACACATATCAAGCTCTTTCCCCAATCATCATATGGTTCAGTTGCTACATTACCATCAGCAGTTCTATCGAGCTTTTCGAATCCGTCCTTGAATACGTAATATGTTACTTCGCTTCTTCCACCTAAACCATACATATTCCAGAAGCGAGCATCATTATAAGTAATACACCATTGAGCGCCGTTATGTTCTTGGTCACAAGGGCAGTTAGGGTATGTCCACCAACACCATGTCTTTGACTGTGCATGGGTATCGATTCGTACTGCCCAATAACCTTTGTTACCGACGCGGAACTTGCCATTCATATATGGCACATGACCATTGAATACAGCGGCATCTGCATATGGATCTTCATTCTGCAGATTATTCTGATTCGCTATACCATCTGCTTTTATCTTTGCATCGTTCCATGCATCAAGGATCTGCTGATCTTCTTCAGTAAGGTTTATGTCATCACGAATCTTTGCCTGGATTAACGCCAATCTCATATCAAGGAGTTGCTGTTCTTCATCAATAATCTCTTCATTACCGGCAATTTTCTGAATAATCGCATTAAGACTGCTTCTAACAAAACTCTTGTCTTCATCAGTAAGTGGTGTATTGTTCTCAAGCTTTGTGAGGATTTCTGCAATATGGTTCTTATACATGTTACGGTAATCCTCTTCCATCTGGATCTTACCCTTGAACTTATCACCGTACCCGTTCATATAAATTTCCATAGCTTCATCATAGAACGGCATCACGACACTGTTAAGCTTATAGAAGTTCCAACCATTCATGTTAGTTGATAACCATTCAGCTTGTGGTTTACCATCCCACATTTGCTTCTGACGATACATTGTGGCGGCAAAGTACACCTTCTTCAATGCATTCATCATTCTTTGATTTGCAGGTCTGTCAGTATTATCATTACATTCGGTCTTAAGAATACGTACCAATCCTTCAACCAGATTCTTAGTCCAAGAAAGTCTGTGATAAAGGTCGATAGGATGACAGTATCTGCTAAGTACGTTTTCTACATACTCTTCCGCGTTATGTTTCTTCGTCTCTTCATCTATCTCTCCATCTGCAGTATCTGTAGAAGGAAAGCATCTGTCATAATTATTGATAAGGAATTGTATTGCCCTCTTACGAGAGGCTACGTCTGCTGCTTCGGTTAATAACATTTTCATCATGTATTATTTATAACAGAAAAAGACTGCCCGATTAAGGACAGTCTACGGCAAAAAGGAAAATTCAGAATTATTTTTGTTCTTTCTTCTTGATGATTGTATATCGTCTGATTGTTATCTTCCGTTGAACTTCTGTTGGTCTATATTCGCGACAATTCGGGTTCGTACAACGATGTGTGACATAATAACCACTTCCGTAATAGACAGTCGATGGTTCTCGTGGCATTACGACTTCATCTGTAACCGTTGTCGTGTCAGATGATTTCTGAAAGTTCCCAGCGAAGACAGAACAGACAGACATAAGTGCGATAAGGAGAATCTTCTTCATTAAATTACCTCCAAGGAGAGTTCAGTATGTTCATCGAGTTTGATTGAATTACTGTATGGAATTCTGTGAAGGAGTGTAATCCAATACATCGTTCGTCTTGCCACATCCTTCGAAATGTCATCATCTACAATCTGGTTTTCACGAATCGCATCCAGATAGTGATAAGCTTTTCTTACTGAATTCCAGTCAATAATTCTTTTACCAGTCTCCAGAATTACTTTCATCTTTACACTCTTTTTAGACATTACCAAACTCCTTTTGTTTTACATTTATAATATAGAAAAAGGATTAACTTCTGTCAATCCTTTCTTATAATAATTTTAGAATCAGTTTAACATAACGATGATGCTAGTCTTAAGTATCATCTTCATGCATTATTTATAACGAAAAAAGGACCGGCCGAAGCCAGTCCCATGGAGGTTAATTATGAAGAGAGGTGTTACTTGAGGAGTTTCGCGAGACCGATAAGAGCCTTGACCTTTGTCTTGTTCAAAGCGATACCAACATTCTTCGCGACTTCAATAAATTCATCGGCTTCAGATTCGATGTCGCGATCAACAGGTTCATTGACACCGCCAATCTGAGCATTCAGAACAATCTTCTTGATTTCCTGACCGATGATAAGCATCTGTTCATGTTCCTTGTGAATTGTCTCGAGAAGTTCCTTTCGCTGGGGAATTTCCTTCTTCAAGAGTTCAACTCTCTGGTCCATGAGTCGACAGAAATGTTCCTTCACGACCTTTGCCTTACCTTCAATGCAGGTATCGAATTCATCGAGCTTGATCTTGCCAAGACCCTTGAGCGAGCCGATACATGTAACATTGAGGGGCTTCGAACTTTCCATTCGGTTCAGTGACTTCTTCGCCTTACTCCATGCTTCCTTGTGTGCCTTGTAACGTGTGACAAGGTTAGACAGCACAGACTGTTCAGACTGGGGGAGATTCTGCTTGATTTCGTTAAGTTTTGTCATAAGTTTTTGTAACCTCTTGTTTGATGATTATAATATAGTTAAATGTTGTTGTTTTGTAAATGGGTATGATTAGATATGATATTTTAAGCCAACCTTGACCTGATACCTTGTTTTCTTCCCTTCAGGAATAACGAGCTGGGAATTCAAAGAGGTGTAGATAGACATGTGGTAATCAGTCCTGAGGCCAGCTTCCAGAGTGTAATTCATATCCTCGATGGTATATTTGATTTTATCTACAGAGATATCTTCTTCTTCACCACTGATGTATGTGTCATCATGGAATGTATCGAGTTCTACAATCGCCATATAACTCAGATAGAACATTTCACCCATGTAAACGATTCCACCGAGACTTCCAGTCCAGATACCGTATTCATCAACCACTGTTCCACGTTTGTCATCATCCAGATAACAGTCATAGACCAAGTTAGTCTTGCCGTTCACACCAAACGCGAAATTATCGTTGATGACATACAGTAATTCGGCTCCAGCCCCGATTTCACCAGCGAAACCGTTGAAATGTTTTCCGATACCACCATGAAGTGTAGTATTGAAGTCCATGAACGGTGAGAATTCAATCTTCTTCGTCTCGGCACCAAATGCTACTCTGACACCCATCAAAAAAAGAAGAACAATCACAGCCACGATACATTTGCTTTTAGAAGGTTGGTAAATCATATTATCCTCTCGATTATGACTATAATATAGTAAATTCCAAAGATTCTGTCAATACATATTCCTAGAATAAAAATGTCACCAGCACTCCGAAGATAGGTAAGATAAGCCCGAACAACACCTTACAAGTCAGTATTCCTATCAGAACCCAGAAGACGATTCTCAGACACAATAGAATCAACCATTCGATATGCCCAGTGAAACTATCATCTAGCATACAATGTTCTTTGATCAGATTGATGAAAGCCCCACAAATTACAGCAATAATAACCTGAATGATTACCATTACTTAGCCCTCCTGTTAGTAGCAACAACTATTCCGAATCCAACTAGGATTAAACTTCCAATGAATACCATATTAACCTCTTGTTTATCATAATATAGTAAATCACTGTGCCATTGTCAATCCTAATTCTGAATTTTCTTTTTTCTAGTCAATATACGTAAAAACAGTCGTCAATGACCTTGACAACTGGTCTTATTAAAATAAAATGAAAAAGGGCAGTTAGCCCTTAAGTTTATTTCGATGTGAACAGTTCATACTGATCTTGACAGACTTTCGTCAAAACGTCGATCGTTTCCTTAATCTTATCTTCGAGCGAGAAACTGTTTACATCAAACAGATTTCCGTAACTGTGCCAGTAACTTGCTCGTTCGTTATAACGATCTCCGTCAACTGTGTCCATTACGCAGAAGATCATATCGTTAATGTGACGGTAAATAGTCAGCTTATAGCCACGGTTAGCTTCGTCCCACAGCTCAACTTCGCCATACTTCTTGTCAAGATGAAGTTTGCAACGATACGTAAAATCGCCATCGACGAAGTTCAGTTTTACGGTTTCGTTTTTAATTTCGATTTTATATTTCATAGATCAACCTCTTGTTATGATTATAATATAGCAATTTTTATCGCTATCGTTAATAAGAAATTTCAGAATTATTCTTTATAGTTCTCCAGACCTTAACTGATTACTGAGCTTAATATAATAGACTTAATTCATCTTTACAGAAAAAAGACCTGACAGGTTTTATCCCATCAGGTCCGTATGGAGGTTAACATGAAATTTATTACTGTTCGGGTTCTAGTTCTTGTTTCTCGAGGTTTCGTTCCATCTGTTTCAGAGACTTTTCCCTGTCCATCTGAACCAACTTCTTTATACCAATCTCATTAACCCAATACTTTCGTTCAGACTGATGACGGGTAATACCATAAGAACGTTCTTCGTCTACTTTCGTAAACCCATACTTCTTCATGATCTTATCTTTCTCGGCATCGTAATCCACACCGACCTTATACCAAGGAATTGCCTGAACTTCTTGTCTGAACCTGTATAACTTATGTCGATATTCATCCTTGTGTGTGTTCTTCATTCCACATTACCATGTCTTCATTTGTTCAACAATGTCTGACTTTCTATCGAACCCTGTCTTTTCAATCAATTTAACAAAGTATTTACGCGCTTTTTCTACATCTTTATTCGGTCTAAATGCAAGACGTCTGAACAAATCATAAAGCTTATGGAATCTAAAATAATCGTTAAACTTTTTATCATTGTTAGGGTCAAACTTAACTTTAAAGATATTACAGTAAATGTTTTCTACTGCTTTTTCAATCGCTTGATGAACTTCCATCTGAAGAGCCTGTGAATAACCCTTCATAAAACAATCAATCGCCAAATCCTTATCTTCTTCTTTATATCCGACTGAATCAGCTAAATAATTTGCCTGATTCTCTGCAGATTCAAAAATCTTTTCTGCTTCTTTCTTTGTCTTTGCAATCGGGAACAACCACTTCAAATCGTTATGTGTTTTAGTAAAATGTCGCATATTGTTAAACTCCTTACATTTATAATATAGAAAAATGTAGGTCTTTTGTAAACCTAGAATCTTTAGAATTTAATATTGCAGATTACTCAAGTATTCCCAGTTCTTTAAGTTCTTTTGAAGTATAAACTTTTACACCTGCTTTTTGCATACATTCCCATTTTAATCGAGCATTAGCATATCCTTTTTCCGTTTTATTATAAGGATCTATAAGAACTCCATTCTCAATAAAATGATCTCCTTTTATTTCTATCAACTCTTGTTTGTCAGTTATAATAGAAAAATCCGGAATATATCTATGTTCTTTACCATCAATATCTGTCCATACTAAGGTTAAATCTGCTTGATATACATAAGGAATCTTTTTCTCTATTAAATATTGTTCAAACAAATATTCCCATGAAGAATCATATACTTTTCCATTTGGAGCATGGTAATTACGTTTCATCTTCCTCTGTATTTCAGGAATTTGACCAGTATACTTATAACCATATTTTTCCTTACATGTTTTATATTGTCCTTGTTCACGTAATTCTTCAGAAGACCAATTATGTTTTACACCATATCTTTCTAAATTTGTTTCTTCTCTATGTTCTTTTGCAAGAAGCTTAAATTCTTCTTTTTGCATAGTATGTTCAACATTATATCGTTCCAACATACTTTCTTTTCTTTTTTCTTTTATTTCTTTTGCTTGCCAATAATATTCACAATTATATTTTTCCAAACAGTCTAACGTTCGTTTTTCTCGATATTCATCAGTTCCAGAATAATATCCACCATTATACTTGTCATTCATTGTTTTTCGCCAATTTTTAACACTCAATTGACGATAACATTCATCAGAACAAGTTTTTCTATAACCATTAGCAAACTTAAAAAATACCGTTGATTTGCCACAAACTTGACAAATTCCATCGTCGGGTTTCTTTAAAAATTTATCATAATATTCTCTAGAAGAAATCTTGTGTAATTTTAAATGTCCTGTAAAATTTCTAGTTCCATTAAATTCTTTATTACAAAATTTACAAATATATTTTATTTTCATCCGTCACCTAAAAAGAAAAAACCTATACGACTTGTGACGGAAATCGTATAGGTTTGGTTATTATTCATAACCTATGTAAAACACCATGTTGAAAAATGAAAACCGTCACTTAATCATTTATTCTTTTTATTTATAATAAATGATTAAATAACTTCGTTTTTATGGACAATATAACACGCAAGGGTTGTCTTTGTGGATGTCTGGCTTCTCGAGGTAGAAGCTGTTAGCTCTGCACATAGACTTCCAGTGATCTTCGAAGTTTTCGAAGATGAACGTGTCGTTCTTGACGTGAACGATAGTCTTGTTCTTGTCCTTGATGTCGATCGCCATGATTGCGCCACGCTTTTCGTGGAAGGCAGTGAACCAGTCGAGACGCTTGAGATTCTTTCCAGTGAGCGAGAAGTGCGTGTACTCTGGATCACGTTCGAACTGCGGCATAGCAGCGGGAATGTCGTTCTCGATCACGTACTGATTCCAGATCTTTTCGAAGCTGTTAGTGTTGAACGGATGAGGAATGAGATGAACGCCAGACTTGCTGGGAATTCTCGGAAGAGGCATCAGAATAGCCTGGCTGCTTGCATACGGCTCGCATTCGAAGATGAGCTGTTCGATCTTGTCGAGGTACGGCTTATGTTCAGCGTCGCAGTCCACGATCCAAGTCTTGTTGCCCTTTCCAGCGCAGTTAGCGATTCCTGCAGCAGAAGCAACGAGATGGAACGGAGAAGAGAAGCTCTGTCCAGAGATTTCCTGCTCTGCGATGTGCTTGAGCATGTGAAGCGAGATTTGCTTGTAGTTGCGCTTGTTGAGACGGATGTAAGCTCTCACGTTGAACGTCTGGCAGAGCTTGATGATGTCGTCCTTGCGCTGTTCCAAGTGGTCGACCGAAGTGATGAAGTAGTCCTTGATGCTGCGGCTGTGCATGTTGCCATGATACGCAGGATCCGGAATTCCATCAATCATCGGGTCATCAGATTGACGCCTTAGTAATTGCACGTAATAACAGTCACCTTCGTTTTCGAACTTCAAAAGCTTTTCAATTTGGTCAAAATTATTTACCATAAATCCTCTTGTTTTAATTAAAGATAGTAAAGTTTTTCAGATTTGTAAACCTATTAGATGATTTCCTTTAACCAACGTTTTACATTGTTAGTTATTTCATCAACTTCCGGAACTTTTTCATCCTTTGACCAACCTACTACAATAAACACCTCAATCTCGTCTTCTACATCTTCAGCGAACTTCCAGCTAATACACATGAGTCCATTAGCATCGTAATAATTGTCCATACGGTTAATAACGTGTTCCATTACCTTCGTGTAATACGATAAACGACTGGTCGGAGTCTGTCCTTCATCGATTCCACCGATACGAATATCGAAACCGTCACGACTCTTGTTTTCAACTGTAACCTTCATAATAACCTCTTCGTTATGTTTATAATATAGAAAAAACCGGTCACTTTGTAACCGGTTCTATTCTGAATTTTCTTATTTAGTTATCGGACTCAGACTTTGACTTATCATCCTTGTCTTGTGCATAATTATGTATGATTTGACTGATGTCCTTGATAATAGTCTCTGCATTCTCATTCATTACTTTACCCACAGTGGTTTCATTTGCAATATAATCCGCTGTTTTGGCACCCGCTGCAATGTAACACACCTTTGGTGATGGAACAAGAACTGTGATAAGTGCGGGTAAAATCATTAACCAGATACACCGCTTACAATAACTTCGGAATTTCTTCTTCTCTGTTTCATCTTCTTCCTTAGAATTACCGTATGCATGAAAGGCGAAACCGAGAACACCGAAAACAATTGCCGCAAGACCGAAAGCTACAGCAAAAGCAGTTGCGATACCGTCGATACCATGAGCGACATCAGCGAGATAAATAAGGGCGAGAATCTTAGTCATTTATGTTAACTCCTTTGGTTGTTGTTTTGTTGTTGATTATAATATAGGAAAATCCAGAATGATTGTAAACGGTTCTATTCTGAATTTCTTTATTCAGGCTACATCCTTAATGTCAGTTTACAGTCGTGTTATTTCAGGTTCAATCGGTTCATTATATTCGTCTGCGAGTTTCTTCATTTCTTCATACGTTCCGTAAGTGAAGTTGTATTTATTTCCGCGGCGTTCAAATCTATCTTCAGAAACGCGTTCCATTTCCGTCATATCCTTCGTGGAAACAAGATCATCAAGATCCATTTCAAGAAGGTTTACTTCATTGAACCTGTAACTTTCATATATGTCGAGAGCACCATAATGAATTGTCTCTGTGCAGCGAACAATCTTCTTTCCCGACTTCGCAAGGTCAATGAGTTCCAAGAGTTTTCCGAGCTTCATGTTATTCTCCTTATCCGATAAGATTTCCAATACCACCGAAGACGAACGTAATTCCCTTTGCTTCCGTCTTTACGATGTCAGTGACGAAATAAACTGCGGAAGTAATCGTATCACAGAAATGTTTTCCACAGTGATAATCACCTGCAACCATTCCGATGACGAAAAAGATTGCGATAACGATAAGAACGATTGTTACTGCTTTAGACATATGTTAATCTCCATTGTTATACTTATAATATAGTAAATTCTGATAATTATTTAAATACGAAATATCAGAATTATATTTAATAGTTATCCGAGGCCATGTTGAGACTTTGCCCACATTTCTCTTAATTCATTCCAGCTTAATTCTTTATAGAATAAGTCAATCGGCTTTACCTGAGCTTTATTCTTTTCCTGAACAGACTTAATTGTTTTCTGATTCATAATCCTCAATCTCTTCTTTGAATCGTTGTTTCATCGGTTTGATACTACGTTTGATTACAGTTCTGCGAATTGTTCTGTTCGCATCTGACTTTGGATTAACCCTGTGCCAAGGTTTATTGACTACATGAGACCAATAAAACCCCATAAGTTCGCGATTATTCCAATTGACCCCGTATTCTTTCGCGAGTTTATCAATCAACTGATTATATTTAACCCATAAAGACTTGTCAGTGGAATAGTCACCACCTTCATTTGCGCTTTCACGATGTAATTCTTCCAACTTCTTTCGGAATTCAGCAAGTCTGTGTTGTTTCATTTCCTTCTTGTGTCGTAACATACTTAATCCTTCCAAGGTTTACGTTTGTCATGTCCTTTACCACGTTTCCAGTTCCAACCATCATTTGGGGAGTTCCAGATGTCACCGTAACGAGTCTTACTGTAATGATCTACGGACTTAGTACAATCTTCATCCGTCAAATCCAACTGTTTATTGGAACGACGCTGTGTCCTGTTACAGTTATGTTTCCATTTGGTCTGACTACTCATACTTCAATCTCCTTTACTTATAATATAGAAAATCAGGTTGAACTTGTCAACCTAACTTCTGAATTTTCTTTTTTCTAGTCTTCGAAAGACTTCCAGTGCTTGTCTGTCTTCAGCCAGTTGACAATCTTTTCGACGTCTTCTTCAGTCTGGTCTTCCAGGTAGAACATCCAGACAGAATCGCACTTACCGGTTTTGCTTTCGTTGTCGAAACAGACTTCAAACGATTCGGGCAGATTATCAATCAGTTCATCTTCTTCAGACTTCTGGTATTCAAGTTGGATAACGTAATGATGAACGTCGTTCAGTTCCGGCATGTCTTCAGCCAGATGACGCTTCAGACCAGTTTCTTCGATTTTCTTTGCGCAGTTGTTGATGATTTCGATATTGTTCATAGTTAACCTGTTTGTTAAGTCTAGAATGATTTCAACTATTGACGTTTTCAATAATCAATCATTCATGCTTATAATATAGTAAATTCTGATACTTCTGTCAATAGAAAATATCAGAATTTCTTTTCACAGTCAACCATGAACCTTAGTCATGATCATGTAACTTTAGTTTCTTCTCTCTCCAAACCGCGGAGTAAGTAGGCCAATTTCGTCTGAATTCCTCAGCATTATCTCGAATCCACTGAACAACGAATTCGTCACCAGGATCTCTTCCCAATTTCTCACCCAGTAACCACTTCGCGACTTCAATCGCATCGGTCTGAGCTTCCATATATTCCTGAAAGTCAAATTCGTCGTTCATGATATGTCCCCCTCCTTTTTTATTTACAGGTAAAAATTACCCGTGACCAGACGGTGCATCGATGTGGATAATCGTCTTTCGGGCATGATAACCCTCAATCGTTCCCCACTTTTCACCGTTAATCTTGAGTTCCCACCAGTCCCATCTGTCACCGTAACACATCTGTTTGTGGTTGATGATTTCCACATCCACATCCTTCAGGACTTGACACGGCCATTCTTCGTCGTCATAAATCTTACGACCGTGAGAGTCCCAGTAACGGTCAATCTTTACGGTCTTGAAATGACCTTTATACAATACTTCATCACCGAGTTTCTCGACCGGGAGTTCAATGGTGATAGGCTTAGACGTTTCTTCTTCGGGAATTGTAACGATTGTATTGCTCATAGTGTAACCTCTTGTTGATACCTATAATATAGTTAAATTCTGGATTTTCGTATATAGGAAATGACCGAATATTTCTACCCAGTCATCCCTAACGGAGGTTAACAGAAATGTTCATATTCGAGTTCTGGGGTCAGTTTAATCTAACTCTTGTAACTATACCCGTTAATTAAAATACGAGTCCAGAACTCACGTATGGTTTAATAATACTTGTCCCAGACTTTACCGTCAAGACCGTAATCCAGAAGGACTAACTTACCTTTCGGGTTAATACCATAATTATCGATTCTGTGACTCATTACATCACCACCAAGAAGGTCATACTTGGCCATGAAGTTGATATACTGTGTCGCAACATTGTATTTTGACATCTTCTTGAGATAGTTTCTGTTTACAACAGTATTGAACCTCTTCGCTGTAACCATTGAATCAAATGTCTTTGGCGTTACTTTCAATGTCTTTCTGATATGATATGTGGTGGCGGGTTTACAATAATCAGTCAGAATCCAAGCAGGTAAATCATGTTTATCCTTACGGTAAATCTTATTGATGAATTCAGAAGGTTCAACCTTACATTCAACCTGATTCTGAGCCAGTCCAGCCATACTAGTCGCAACTTTCAATGCATAATCACCGATACGATATACCCTTCGGCAAGAACCTTCTGCGATGGGTTGATAATGAAAATCAATTGTATTATTGAGCTTTTCTAATGCATCAAGATACACATCTTTCGAATTATCATTATCTAATCTTGCCTGAACTAATGACTTTTTATAATAGTCAGACAGATGAGTTAAAAATTTTGTAACCGAATGTTCCATTTTAAATTTCCCAGATGAAGACCTTATCATTGGATTTCTTTAAATCATCATATACCTTTTCCACCGCATTGTAGTCAGTAGATTCATACAAAACCTTTCGACCTTCGCGAACAGAATAAACCTTTTTCTTTGTGACGAATTCCATTAGATTGCCCTCGTTTCATGAAAGTTAGATGCGGGAATGAACTTCTGCAGGATTTCAACTACCTGTGCCTTCGTGTAATTCGCGAGGTCAATGGTAATATTCCCGACAGTCAGTTTGGAATGTTCGGAACCACACCAAACTACAGTGGTATCGTCTTTCTTAAATTCATCGCATCCCTTCATTACAGTGTAGATTTGCTTGAAACCAAGAGCCTTCTTTGCGAGATGGATTTCAGAATAAACCTGAATGGAAGTGAGATTGCCGTAAGTAATTTGAGGACATACACCCGTCTGTTTTTCATGACACAGTTTGAAGTCAAAAGAAGATTCGATGAAACGGCGTTCGTTGAGCCAAGCTTTTCTGTATTTTTCCATTGTTAATCTCCGTTGTTTATGTTCATAATATAAAAAATCCGGGCTGAAGTGTCAACCCGAAATATTCTGATATTTTCTTTTAGCTTGCTAATACAACAATTGTATAGCGTTTTGGAAGTTATTTGACCAGAAACCAGGTGGGGTATTCTTCATAAGATCTTCACCATCAATATAAAGAACCTTTTTATACTTCGTTAATGGGCAATCATGTGACTGGAGATATTGACTCATGTTATTAAAGATAGAACCATGATGCTTAGAACCCAACCAGAAAAAGTAAATACTTTTTTGTTGTTGCGGATCAATCCAGCCTTCCGTAGTTGCTTGATCACTAGTCGCTGACACCATGTGATAATCAACCATTAACTTGCTTGCCCATGGATTCCAGAACTTCACTTGGATAACTACACTATTATTGTTCTTATCAGTCGCTAGTCCATCAACACCATAGTCAGCACATCCCGTATAGATTGTAGGGGTTACATTGTACAAACTCTCCATTCCAAGATGATTTTTATCTACATCTCTTACAGTGAATTGGTTTCCATTCTGAAGGAAAACGTCAAGAATGAACCATTCACCAATCTGCCCTCTGAACCAATACTTGATTTCATCAATAGTTGATGCTGGATTAGAATGCTGTGCAAATTTAGCATACTTTTCTGCATTCTTATAAGTCCATAAATTCAATTTTGAAAGACAATCTACCTTCTGAAGAGTGGTTAATGCTTTTGGATTTGCTTTAAAATAATCACCAATTGTGACACCACGACCTTTAAATGCAGGTCTTAATTGGTTATTTGCATATGTCGGTGATGCTTTATATGCTTGATGTAATTGCTGTACTTTTTGTATGCTAATCATATTATATAATATAGAAAAAGAAGTAATTATTGTCAACTACTTCTTTCTGATTTTTCTTTTTCAGTTACTTAATAATAGTATCTATAAGTTGCCATTCAATGTCAGTCAGTTCAAAATACTGTTTAAATCGTTCATCTGTCCAAGGTTCTCGATAATCTTCCATATAAGGAGCCAATTTTGTCGATTCATCTATACAAACACAAAATCTTGCAAACTTAGTTAAATATGATTGCCATGCATTATAACGTTCTTGTTCTGTATTAAAGTTAATATATGCTATTCCTCCAGCATTATTTGTCCTTTGTGCAGTAGAATAATTTTGCGATACTAACCTAAATCCAGTTGTTCCGCCATCAGTATGTTCTGACATTGTTGCAGAACGAGCAGTAGACATTCGTAATGAGAAATTTTGTGGTAATTTTTGTAATTTAGATATATATGTTCCTTGTGGACATTTAGCAATAACTTTATGATAGATACTTCTTGCAATTTCGTAATGATTCATAATTTAAATATAGAAAAAATTAAAATTAAATGTCAAAACATGAATTGAATTTAAAACAACAGTATTCCGGATCATCAGCAGGAGTTCCATGAAAAGACTTACCATCCTTGCCTAATTCAGTAATTACCATATCTCCATCATCAATCGAAAAGATTTCATTTGTCTGTTTACGATCAACAATTGTAAAATCCTTAATATAACCATTCATAAAAGTCGGTCTTTGTCTTGTAGGAAACTGAAGCCATTTAGCTGGATGAATACATACCAACTTACCATCATGTTCCCAATCAACTGCTTTCATTGTTTCTTCAAGTACTTTTAAATGAAGACCTGAAGAAAACGGTGGATTCATTATGATTCCTGTAAATTTCATGTTTTCCTCAATCTTAAAATTTGTCCAATCATTTATAATATGTATAATAATACCAAGATGAGAAAATAATGCTTCTGTACGAGGTTCCTTCCTCATTTCATACCATGTTTCTCTGTCAAGATAATAATGAGCTTGACGACCTTCATTACGAAGCCAATATATATTCTTATAAATAGAGTTAATCTTATTATCAGTTTTATCAAACTGGTCGATATTTCCAATCAAAGCAACATTTCCTTTAGTTGCAAGAGTATTTCCAAATTTGAATTCGATCTTCATTTGAATTGAATTCTTCTTAAAATTAGCTTTGATCAATTTTTTATTTCTAGCAGACATATTTATAATATAGTAAAATTTTTAGAATTTGTAAACTTATCAATATAAAAATAAGTTGCAGATTTCTCCACAACTTATTCAGCTTATCGGAATAGACCTAAATCTTTGAGATCAGCTAATTCCCAGGTTCTAGACAATGACCGGTCAGCCGAGTACCAAGTCATATCCAGTGTTGTTTGGTTTAACTCTGTTACTTGATCAAGTTCAGATAGTAATTGCTTGAGGATTCCTGTCTGAATGACTTCATCTTGAGTTTCTTTTCCAAACTGGAGTTCGTCTTTATGGTCTCGTATTAAGTGAATCAGGTAGAACTGAGCTTCGCTCCAATCTCCAGGTTGTGCACCCTGATAATCTGCTTCTCCGAGTGTTGGCGGATTCTGTTTTGTCCAGTTTCTTTCATGTCCAAGTCTAAACACTGAAACGGCGTTTGTCCCATACATGATGTTGAAGAACCGAATCAAGAATCGAGCATCTTGGTCGAAATTGTCATCATTTACCATACAGAAGACTTCACCATATTTTTTTGTTCGTTCTTCAATCGGTAATCCACGTTCACCTTTCATATATCGAAGTGCTCTGCCATTGGTCTGAATCATCTTTACGATGTTCTCAGCGGTATTATCGAAGACTCTAGTTAGCACACTTGTAATCGCACTGACATCTACTCCAGCGGTCATCTGTTTGATATGCAAGATAACCATGTTATCTTCATAGTCAGTAATTGCTTTACTAAAGTCCGAAACTGAGTCATATTTTGTTTCAGTTCCATCGGTAAGAGCAAGACCTTTTCCAGTTTCAGCTGAAGTGTAAGCTACTGTGACCCCAATTCCAAGAAATTCTTTCTTTAATTGTTTGAGCTCGTCACCAGGAAAACAAGTGATAAGGATTTTCCGATACAGTTTATCTTCTTTACTTCGTTCAAAGATTTTAACAACTGTATCGGTTAATGTGTTTGTATCACGATTATCCTTTACTCTGATGATTTCTGGTTTGATTTCGACAATCGCAGCTTCAGTCATTGCTTGGATGATTGGAATCCTGTGCAGTATTTCATCAGGTGGTTTAGGTTGTCGTTGTCTAGGTGTTGGTTGTGTCATATATCCTCATTTTCATATTCATAATATAGTAAAAATCTCTAGCTATGTAAACCAGAGATTATTGTTCTTTTCTTACAGATGTTCTTTAAGCCATTCGGCTTGCCACTTAGGCGGAGTTGCGCTAACTAAAAAGATACAATCTGCATATTTATCCAGTTCATCCATGTAAATGGGGTCGTTTTTCTCATCTCGATTATCATGTTTTTCTTCGTCTTGGTTTCCCATAGAACCGTTGACTAAAGTATGGCTTTCATCGAATATACAAACCGTTTCATAATCAACTGTTCGAAGCTGTCCTAACACGAAATTGTCCTTTGAGGAAAGCAGTGTGTTATACGACTTATGTGTTGAAATAATAAAGATGAATTCTGGAAGTACAGGTTTATCCTTATTCAATTCAGCTCGTAATTCGTTCATCCCCCACTTCGATATTCTTGTTCTTGCATCGACAACTCCAGTTTGTTGTGATTTGTCAGAACTATTGTCAATAAAGACACAATTATCTTTATTTATTAAATCTTCATCAAGATTCGTAAGAACTTCAATGAGATCCGTATAGAACTGATCATTGAGGACTAAGAGTGGAGTACTTAATGTGAATACCAGTTTTTTACCTTCTGTTTTTGCTTTTCGTAATCGTTCTACAATATAGTAGAAAATAATTCCTGATTTTCCATATCCAGTTGGTGCTATTATCAGTCCTCGTTGATGCGACAACATCCAATTTGTTGTGTCTATTGCACCAGGTGGTCGATTATCTTGTCCAGTATTTAAATTAGTAATCAACCATTGCATTTTAAGACTCATAAGTAACCTCTTCGTTATGTCTATAATATAAAAAATCCGGGCTGAAGTGTCAACCCGGAATATTCAGAATTTTAGGTTCAGTTAAGTCGGATCGCCATAGTATTCCATGTCGAAGTCAGACTCTAGGTAAGATTCAACCTCTTCGAGAAATTTCTTGTTGGTCTTTCCTCGTCGAGAAATTACCTTCTCTGAACCATCGTCACATGCGAATAAGATCCCGTTCTCTGCAATGTCCTTGATTTTCTTTTCATAAGAGTTCAGATTCTCTCTGTGGGTGAGGACAATGGAGTTGGGTTTGAAACTGATGGAATATGCAGACACGTCCACATAACCACCAGCGCCTTTCATACCGATAATAGTTCGCATGTTATACTCCGTGTTTTACCAGTGCACGACCAGTCTTGCCATCGACTGTAGCACCGTCCATGAATTCAAGGAAATTATCCACTTCATCGACATCCACGGACCAACGCTTCTTTTCGTTGTCCATGAAAGCCTTATACCATGCAGGCTGAGTTTCTACATACTTAGGTGCAGTCTTGTAGTAGCGAAGTCCATCGTAATTGAACTTGACAACCGGATTAGTGTAGTCAGCCTGTTCACGGAGAGTCTCAACCCAAGTCTTCATCGGAACGTAGTTGCGGATGAGGTCATTCAGACGGACACAGAACAATATTTCCTGATCAGTAATCGACTTACTCGATACAGTTGTTATGCCGTTACCCATCGCTTCACCACGATTCGAGATAAACATGGAAGACCAGAAACCACGCATTCCCTGACGTTCTGCGAAGTCTTTCGCATGACACCAGATTCCAATGACACGGTTACAGCGGATCTTATCCTTGTTCGAACCATTGATCAGATAAGTGCCTTCCTTGAAGTTCGGACACAACAGACCATTCGGTGTTCCATGACCACACATAATGAGAGTGTCATGTTCGTTTTCAATTGCTTCGGTCACTTTATTCATGACATTTGTTGTCGTCTTTGTAATTTCAACAACTTTGACGTTGGGCAAGCCCATCCAGATATACTTGAGTACAGCAGTATCGGTGTCGCCCATGTTAGAGAAGATTACAGTTGCCATTTTTATTGTCTCCAATTTTTTGGTTCTTAATGAGCTCAAGTAATCAGGTTGTTCTAATCACTCACTCATTACACTTATAATATAGATAATTTTGGACTTTTTGTAAGCGGGAAATTTTAGAATTATTTTCCTCAGTTTACTTCCACAACTTCATCAGCTGAGAACCCTTCAGAACTTCCGTGCCATTTTCAAGCATCTTCACTCGATACAGTGTCTTGCCTGATTCATAGGTCACTCGGTCTCTGATTACCTCAATACTCTTACCGTTCATCTGACCCTTGATGTGGTCCATTGTAATATCCCATTCACCACGGTTATTTTTAATAGCCTGTGCCACGGATGAAACCAATGCAGGGTCCTTCTTAATCTTGGTGAACAGCTTGTTCTCCTGCAGACAGTAAAGTAGGGTGTAGAACAGCTTCTTCTTCCAATCACCGAGGTTTACCGTCTTCCAGGTGTCACCATTGAGTTGCTTGAGGTTGGTCTTGTTGAAGTCTCGTCCAGTCTTTGACTTTCGGGAGATATTTTCAACCATGTATGTGTCGTCACCCACTTGAATCGTCCAAGTTTCATGTTCATCGGTCGTTTCATGACCAATTACATGACCGGTCTTCGCTGCAGTCACAATTGACTTGATTATTGCTTCACAAGTAGGGACAACGTTTGTATTCGGTTCTGACATATTCGTCTCCTTAATTGAATTTTTACTTAATAAAGATAATTAAATCTGGGAATTTCGTAAACCCTATTATTTGGAATTCTTATATATAGCCAACCTTGCAGGGATAACCTTCTTCAGGTTGCATTCGTCACAGCAGATTCCATTCTCAATCACAGGTTCAGCGTTGTTACCGTAACCATAGAACGGACGTCCGCAGAAACAACAGGTGTATTTCAGATTCTGTTCACTCATGTTTTTCTCCTTAGTCAATGTTCTTAACTCCGCACTGTTTCAGATATTTCTTAATCAAATCATTCCTCTGATGAACAAAAGCACCGACACAGATTTCAGAACCTCCGCCGTAGTCAAACGTAAAGACCTTATCGTGGATGTCAATAAACTTAATATACTGTTTCTGTCGCGTATTTTCTCGCTTGGTAATACAGTAAAGGTTTTCAGTACCGTTGAAACAACCCATCGCGAGCAGTTTGATTCGGTCGTCTTCGGTTTCATTCTTGAACTTGACAATCGCAGTAACATTATTGTCTACGATAAGTTCACACACATCCTTGATTTTCGGGACTTTATTAAGCTTGACGTTAATCATAATTACCTCTTGTTTATGTCTATAATATAGTAAATTCTGGTTATTCTGTCAATACATATTCTTAGAATTTTTACCTTTAGTCATCTATTATAAATAATGCATGAGTAGTTTTAATGATTATGTAGTCGATCAGGCAATACAAACAGGAACACCTGAAAATTTTCTTGACGAAAAAATGACATGGGAATGGAAAACAAGAAACGGCAAAAAAACAAAAAAATGGCATACAGACCGTAAAAATTACCGTATTCAGATCAATAAAAAGACCGGTCAACCCAAGGAAGTTTATATTTCCCCGATGGAAAGATTGAAGAGAAAGATCGGTCAGAAGAAAGCCGCTCTCAAACGTAAGTCCAAACAGAAGAACATCACAGCAAAACGTCTGAAGTCTTTTGGTGTCCGTCGTAAGACAGGTATGAAATACAATACTGTTGGACATAGTTCTAAGAAACAAGCAAGATCTATCAGGACATATGACCCATACCACGAATATGGTGGATTACATCCCAATATGTATGAATCTCAGTTGTTATTGGAATGGCCACACATTGAAGTTTTACCTGAATTATACTGGGACTTCTATGAAGAATGTGGCGCAAATGACGGTACATGGTTGATGCCGTTGGTTTCTCTGTATAAGGATCATAAGCTGGTTTCAATGAAATCCGGTGAAGAAGATGATAATAATAGAGAAACCGGGGATAACGGAGTTTACAACTTATCGACTGGAGAGTTGGAAAGAATCACTTATAACCTCTGTCGCGATACTTGGTTTATCAATCATGCAAGGGATGGTTATAAGAAATTATCTCAGGAAGATAGGGACTTATTCGATCTATTCGTTGACGAACGTCTATTGTATAAAATACTCGATAATTATCAATAAAAAGAAAAACCGGTTCACACAACCGGTTTTTTAATCTTCGAACTTGTTCTTGAAGTTCTTTCGACTGTATTTCTTTTTGTTAGGTACAGTCCTTGTCCTCAGAGTCATTCCGTTATTACTGTTTGCAATACGTTCCTGACGCTGGCGGACAGATTCTTTTGCTTTGTTCTTCATCTTCAACCTCTTGTTTATGGTTATAATATAGTATATTATTTATGCCATGTAAACAAGGAAAATTCAGAATTTACTTCTCAGTTTTCTTATCGATTGGTTCGATACCGTCGAGAATGTCCTTAAATTCATTCATTTCACGTTGATTCTTTTCTTCTGTGGTTTCGCGATGTACCTGTAAGTCATCTACTGCTTTAAGGATCTGCTCCAATCCTTCACACGCAACACCAGAAAGGGTTTTCTTATCAGCCTTATCGTTTTCACACAATCCAGCAATAAGAGCCTGTAATCCACGTAATTGGTTCTTAAGCTCTGCTACTTCAAGAGTTGTCTTCTTTGGTTCAGGTGCTGGTTCTTTCTTCTTTCCCATGAAGTATTCAGGGTCAGGACAGTAACGGGGATTCGGTACTTGTACACTGGTTCCTGTGTTTGTCGCATCGTACCACTTATCGACCGACTTATTGAATTCTTCCCATGATTCAAACTGTCCCGGTCTGTCCGGTTCTTCAGCGCTGAAGTGGTCGTCATACTCAATCGCATCTGGACAACCGAGCATTCTGGTCAATGCCCTAAACGCAGGTGCCAGTGATCGGTCCAGTCTGTTATTATACATTTTGGCTTTTTTCGGTTCTTCTTTCTTATTCATGTCATATAATATAGAAAAAACCAGAGTTATTGTAAACCCTGGTCTTTTGAATTGTTTTCTTTTTATTTAACCGTTAATCATTTCACAGATTCGGTTGACTTCCACGACCGCATCACTGAAACGCTCTTCGTCAAAAGTTTCATAAATGTCAGTCGCGACAGATTCGTCATCGTTTTCTACCAGAAGTCTCAGAATATAACCAGACTTCAGTGTCATCTGTGCATAACCGATGTTTTTCTTATCAAGCCACTTCGGGTGATACAAACAACCCTTGTGAACATATTCGAGAGTCAGGTCATACGAAATTCCTTTGACGTCAAGTTGCTTATGTTTAATGACGACTTCATGAGACTTTCCGTAAAATTCATCCTGGTCTTTGAATTCGGTGCGGTGGATGGAAATGTAACTGTTGAGTTGATTCATAATTTAACCTCTTGTTTATACCTATAATATAGTTAAATTCTAGATTTTTGTAAATAAGAAATAATTGGAATATTTCATTTAGTTAGCTATTCACTGACGATTCTGTTCCACATCTCTGTTACACAGTTCAAAGCTTGTTCTTCAGTTTTAAACTTGAACTTTTCTCCTTTTCGAGACCTTTCCACAATATACTGGAACGAACCATCTTTTTGTTCCTTCATGGAGTATGTAATACAATCTTTAAATGTATAAATCACATCTACATGGAATTCAATCCTTATTGCAGGTTTTGTTTTCGTGTCATTCCACACATACAGTTCATTCTTCAGATCATTCACTGGAATCGCTTCCACAAACTTCTTCACAAACTGATTCGCTTTAGTTTCGAAAAACTCTGCGATATGTTTGTAATATTCAATAGCATCGCTAAACGGGTTTTCTTCAACTGTTCTCTGAAATTCAATCATGGTATTACCTCTTGTTTATATTGTTAATATAGAAAAACCAGTCACATTTGTAACTGGTTTTAATTCTGGATTTTTCTTTCAGTTTACTAGGGTTGGGAACAATTCCTAACAGTCATCGTCATCAACGTCAACAAACTCCGTTGTGACACACATATCTTTCACCGCGTATTCAGACATTTCGGCAAGGCATTCGCGACATACCTGTTCCCAACTGAGCTCACCAGTTTCGAGCTTTTCGAGCAACTTGTTTGTATACTTTCTTACATCTGTGTACATATTAACCTCACTTGTTGTTGATTATAATATAGAAATAATTAAAAGGTTTGCAAATAGAAAAGACCAGGATTTTATTCCCAGTCTTCCCCCAAGAGGTCAAACTATATCATCTCGAGACCCAGTTTCTTCGCTTCTTCGGTAAGTTCGCCGGCGGACGCGTATTCTACGTATTCGCACTTCACGTAGAGGACGGAATGTGCGTTGTACAGTTTCTTCTCACCGTTCTTCCATGCCTCAAGGTCAGATTCGCCAGCAACGTTGTTGTCTACGTCAACCGTCGTGTCACAGTCGAAACGAATTTCGTCCTTCAGGTCAGGATCTTCAAAAATCGCCCAGTTCTTGATATTGTCCGCATCCTTCCAGATGTAAAGGTACTTGTCATTGAGCATCTTGAGGATATCGGCGATAGACTCAAAATCATTGAACATAGCCGTGCCAAGGATGTCCTTACCGGTCCAGTAGTTGACGAATCCGAGTTCACCATCTTTATAATCGTCTTCATGGACGTCGGTGGAAAGACTTGCGATACGATAGACTTTTTTCATGATTAACCTCTTTTGTTGATACCTTAAATATAAAAAATTCTGTACTTTTTGTAAAACAAAAACAAAGAGAATTTTATTTCAGTCCATCCTTGAGTTTCACATATTCAGGTCCGAGGAGTTTTTCCTGGAGAGTTTCGCGAATAACGTCCATTTCTTCTTTCGTATGTCCACACATCGTAGACATGTTTCCGACCGAGATCGTATCTCCGGGTATAATCTGCTTACGGAATTCTTTCCCAGTATATTTGTTCTTGTAGGTAATGTTAAATACCGTTTCACCGTTGGAATTCACTCGGGATGGATGAATCTTGACTACATCGTGTTCGATACTGTTAATTCTGATTATCATATTGCCTCCGTTAGTCAACCGACTTCTTTGCAGTCACAAACTTTCTTTTCTTTCGCCAACACTTGACACAGCAAGCATAGCCCATACGAGGCCAGATCAGACCAAGTTGGTTTGCATACTTGATGTTGTTTTTGCATTCGGAACAGGGAAGATTCATTTTCATAATTAACCTCATTGTTATACTTATAATATAGTAAAATCGGCCACATTTGTAACTGATTTTAATTCTGGATTTTTCTTTCAGTTTGTCTTTTTGACAAAAAGTTTCATATTACCTCCATTAATTTTCTTTGTTTTCTTCAAAACCGTAGATATAAACTCCATCCGGACAATGAATTTCATGTTGAATTTTATGAACTCCAGCATGGAACTGGTGCCAATAAGGTTTAGTAAATGTTCCAGCGACAAATCCAGCGAATTGTTCTCTAGTCAAACCTTTCCACCATTCATGTGTTTCAGAGTCAAAGATGTTGAAGAGTTCGTAAGAATTGTAAGTTGGTTTTGCCATGTTAATCTCCTTGTTGATTATAATATAGCATTTTTATTGAGATTTGTAAGTAGCAATTCTGAATTTTTCTCTCACTTAGTTTTTACTTGTAGAGTCAGTTAACCATTCAGTCAAGGCAATAAAAAAGACGGTCACCCGAAAGTGACCGCCCCAGGGGTTAACTAGAAACTTATGCCTTGATAGTTCCCTTGACTTCGATGTCGCCAACCTTGGTCGAGAAGTCATTATCTGCATGGACCTTCAGAACTTTCATCGTATAGAGCAGTTCATTGAGCTTCTTGAAGTCACCGACTTGCTTACCGGTCATTGCAGTCTTCAGGTTTTTCGCTGCGACTGTAGTCTTAGAGCTCAGACCGTTCAACTTGACCTTGATTTCGTCGTTAGCTTCTACGACACGAGTTCCAGTCACCGGCTTGTTGTAATAACCGTCCGGACGAAGACCAAGAGCATTCAGTCGAATCTGTTCCGGAGTCATCTGAACAGCAAGTTTCTTTTCAGCGAACAGACTTGCAACGAACTTGTTGACAGAAGCATTGAAGACTTCCTTGACATCCACAGCAGTCTTGTCAGTCAACGGGAATTGTCCAAGATTGACAATGTTATTCTTGCACGGGACATTCAGTCGACCCTGTTCCCACTTGTCTTTCGTCATCTGGAGGAACTGTTGTTTGAGTTCACCATTCTTGACGATGGTGATCGTTCTCATTTGCTTGCAACGGTGTTCAGTTCCGTTTGCTTCAATCATCTTACCGGGAATATCGAACTTAATGTTCAGATTACCCGTAGATGCATATTCGACCTTATAGATAGGCCAGCAGTCCGAATCAGCGACGAAACGAGTTCCATTATCGGCGACAGTCGTTTCATTGCACTTGTCGTAGTTGTCGAACGGCTTGCAAGCTACGTTAGAGTTTTTGATGGCAGTGAGAGCTTCGAAAATATTCATAGATTAACCTCTTGTTTATACCTATAATATAGTAATTTTGAGCACAATTGTCAATAGAGATTTTCAGAACTTTTTCTTTCAGTCATCCGGGCAGTTTGATCTGGTAGAGCCAGTTAGCTACACGGTTTACATGACTTACTCCGGATATATGAAAAAACCAGTCCCTCGGGGTAGAGAGACTGGCTCCAGTCTTACGAAAGGAGATAGAAAACAGACTGGATTACTGATTTTCTTTTTCTTCGGCTTGCTGTTTCAACAGTGCCTGGCGTTCACGATAATGACGCAGACCGAGTGCCATGTTTCCCTTAGAGAAACAGCCCTTCCAATACGGTGCAGACTTCACCATCTTTCTCAGCATTTCCGGAGTGATAGTTCCAGTCAGACCGAAACGAGAGTTGAAGTATTCTGCGCTGATACCATGGCCGACGTTCTTTTCAGCCATTGCTACGACCTTATTGTAGAGAGCATCATCAGAGCCCTTGAACTGTTGAATCTTGGGGGAAACGAGAATGTCACGAAGACTTGCCATTTGATTAACTCCTGTTAAAGTTTTATTTTCGTTGTATGTATAATATAGTAAAAAATGCAATGATCGTCAATATCTACTTAACTCAATTTTTGTTACAGTCAGCTTTATTGATTCCAGTCCTTAATAAAAAGAACTGGCGTTCTTAATAAACGTCAGTCCTTGGAGGTTAATCATGGGTTTAGACTTTACTTAATTTTTTCTTTGACTGTATCTTTCGCGCTCTTTGCTGTAGACTTTACAGTATCAACAGATTTTTCGGCTTTAGATTTTACCGCATTCGTCGCTGAATCTTTCTTTTCTTTCATAGATTTCACGATTGAATCAGCCTTATCCAGAACCTTCTCTGTTGCCGAGTCCTTGACTTCCGTCGCCTTAGAACTTACGTCCTTGATGACTTCTGTCGTTCCATCCTTGATTGCATCCGCCATTGTGTCGACGACACCATGTGTCGCTTCTGTGAGTGCAGTAGCGTTCTTTTCGTTACCGCTGAGACCACGATAGAGAAGATAACCGCCAGTTGCGAGGGCGACGACGAGAACGAGAATTCCGATGAGTTTCAACATGTTTTAATCTCCTTTTGATTGTTTGTTTTGTTGATACCTATAATATAGTTAATTGATTATCCTTTATACATATCTGTCTTAACAGAATTATAATGCAGTTACCTTAATTAAATTCACTTAACCGATTATCCTTAATAAAGAAAAAACTGTGACCAAGTGGCCACAGTCTTCGCTGTCACAGGACCGAGAGTTTGGTTAGCCGAAGATTTCCTTCAGCAAGTCGACCACCTTAGGAGCCTTTTCAGCCAGCTTGCGGATGTTCTTGGTCAGCTCGTCTTCTTCAGCCGGCGTGTCGTCCTGCAGTTCCAGGTCGTTTTCCGGGTCAAAGTCGTCCGAGTCTTCAGCTTCGTTTTCCGGTTCGTCTTCGCTAACCGCGTCAGCGATAGTCGTCGCATCCGGCTTTTCGTCGAACTTGTCAGTCAGTCCGTCCATTGCACGACGGTCAGCTTCGGCGTAAGCGTTGCGGAGACCCTGGAGAATCTGGTCAATCTGAATGGCGGTCAGTTCGTCGCGATGTTCGTTGACAAGGGTGAGTGCAGCGTTAGCTTCATCCACCATGTTCTTCAGTTCGTCTTCAGTCGGCTGGATGAGAGCCTGGATGAGACTGTTGTTAGATGCTTCGATAAGAACAGTCGCAATGGCCTTGATAGCCGAAAGCTTCTTATCGGTGGGAGCAGTCTTCGGAGTGCGGAGAGCGGTGACTGCGTTGAGAATGTCGATTGCGTTTGCCATAATGTAACCTCTTGTTGTTGTTTGGCGTTGTTGTTTCGTTGATGATTATAATATAGTTAAAAATGCGGGAGTTTTAAATGGACTCCCAAACCATATTTTCTTTCAGTTAGCCCTGGACAGCTGCAGGTGCCTGTGCAACCGGAGCCGCGGGAGCCTGAGCTTCAGCCGCCGGTGCCTGAGCCGCAGTCGGACGCGGACCCTTGAAGACAACCTTCTGGAGATGGACCTTACCGTCTTCACCGACAATCGGGTGAGCGATAGTCACACGGTTCGCCGTGTAACGCATCATGATGTCCTGCTTGGTCAGTCCGCTAGCGATGAGGGATTCGATGTGAGCCTTAGCCTGTTCAGTGTAGTTCTTCATAGTGATTTTTCCTTTTGATTAGGGGTTTGTTGTTTCGTTTGATATTGTTAATTTAGAAAGTTTTGTTGGCTTTGTCAATGCTTCGTGAAGCGTTATTTTTGTTCAGTCAGCAACTTGGTGATGTAGTCTTCCGCATTGATATACGGTTGAGTCCGCACCATGACAGTCCAACCAACTTTCAATAAGGTCTCAATTTCACAATCGTCTGAGTCACAAGATTCAAGGATCTTGTTGTATGCTTTATCGAATTCGTCTTGAGAGACGCAATCAACTTGAACCGTGTTTTCTTGTTCGTCGAAATTGATATACATTGATTAACCTCTTGTTTATGCTTATAATATAGTAAAACACGCTTAGATCGTAAGCGTGTTCTCTCTTAATAGTTTTTCTCAGTTATCTCATATTGAAGGCATCCAGTAATCCGGAGTAATCTTCGTCAATCTGTGCCCTCTTGGCTGACTTCATGTAGGTTGGTCGTCTGTAAACCGGTTTCTTTTTCTTCGGCGGTTTCCGTCTTAATATATAATGTGTCTGTGGAATTCTCCTTTCAGAGAGATTCATGTATGGAGTTTCCAGTAAATCGTCTAACAGTTCTAATACATCGAATATATTGATCATATAATATATATGAAAAAACCACTGAGAATCCCAGTGGTTTTTCTTTTTCAGGTTACTATGAATAATTAAATCTGCATCATCCTATATCTGATTTCATTGTCCGCATATTCACCCCAGAATTCAGGATGATCTTGATTACTCGCGATATAGAACAATAAATTATCCCATGTAGGTTGTTCAGGATGATCCAGCATTTCGTTAATCACTGCATCGACTTCATGTTTCTTATATAATTCAATCAGATTATTGTATGCGGCTTCAGTTGTAACAACAGGAACGTTACGATACTTAAGAGAATTCGCGACGACAGTCTTTAACCTTATAATTTCATCGTAATATGTTTTCTTGTCCATAATAACCTCGCTTGTTATACTTAATATAATAAAAGATGTGGCTATTGAAACCACATCCGCTTAATTGTTTTTTCTTAGTTATCTATTTACAAAGTCTTACATTATTTGTTTTACGAGTTTCTTTTGTTCCTAATTTATTATAACACCACCCACGTGTTTTATATGATGGTCGATTTTCTAAATCACCAGGAATATAAGTTAATTCTCCTTTATAACGCAATGTTCCATCGTCTCGATAAATTTCTATAATTTCATTATCAATATAATAACTATTATCTAACTCTATTTGTGCTTTATTATATTTAGAAACATCAAACCCTACTTGTGCACTATCAGAATATTTAATTTGATATGCATATGTATAAAATGTAGAATCTACATAATATGTCGACTGACAACTACCATACAATTCACCATGATAACATTGTAACTTGTACTTATATGTTTCCCATGCTCGGTCACAACAATCATAATCAATCTTCGTTCTTGGTACACGTATAACATTAGAAATTTTAATAGATGTTATATCCTCAATTTCCCGACAAATTCTACGAGGCAATTTTACTTTAATATATAATCCATTATCTAAAGGAACTGAATCTAAAAATGTATAATATTGATCATTATATGTTCTACATGCAGTTTCACCAATTTTCATATAATCTTCAGTATTTCCAAACTTTGGTCTTTGATATGTTGTATCATATAGACAATTATCAGAATTATTACTCCAATCTTTACAATTATTTGCATAAATAAATGCTACGAATAGAATAATCAAAATAAGAATTTTTTTCATTATATAACTCCTTTTGTTTACATTTATAATATAGAAAAATACGGGCTAAATGTAACCCGTATTCTAATATTTCTTTTCTCTTAGTTAACAGAGAGAACCAACTTTAATACTTGAAGTTCGGCGATTCTCGCTTTCAAATCTCTGACTCGCATCTCATAGACGAATAACAAAGATTCTAGAGCAGAGTTCTCAGGTAAAACACCAGACTTAATGATCTTGATTGTGTTTTCAAATTGTTCTTTCTTTTCAATGAGTTCTTTAATCATTGTTTATCTCCATTAGTTAAGGTTTATACTATATTATCGTATTTGGAGATAAAAATGTAAAATGTTATAATATATCGGCGATAATGATAAGACCCAATATAAGAAAGACAACAAATAGTTCCAATGCGATTCCATTTCCTGTAACATTATACAAGAATTTTGCGCCGTTACCAGCATTCTCAGCTGCATATATAGTCAAAGCAGTTTGCAATTCATTCATAACTTACCTCTTTTTTATTTATCGATATAATCCTCATAAAATACAACAAAACCCTGTGACACACATCACAGGGTTCCGATATTGTTTCCAACCCGAGGTCAATATCGGCAAACCTCGCCGGGCTGGTCAAAAAGGAGCCACCAGACACCGGTATTTTATATAATTGCAGGGGCAAGATTCGAACTTGCGACCCACGGGTTATAAGCCATTAATAGGAACAACCTGTGCTAGATAGCGGGTAGTATGAAACGTTGCTCTACCACTGAGCTACCCTGCAATTTTAAATTCCGTGATATATGATGCGATTCACACACCTTTTTAAGCAGACTTAGATACCAGAATAAGCCGGAATGTTCTACTCACGTACTAAAACATACAAAGTCGGCTTTAACCATCCGAAAGCTAGGAACCTATCCTACAGAAACCGTCGTTTGTGTTCCCTGATTGAAGAGTCAGGTCGAATAGGATTTATGTTTATAATATAGTAAAATTGTATTACGTTGTCAACCCCTGTTTTTGTATTTTTATTGTCTGCAATAATCTATATATTAAATTTTCTTTCTCTATTTGTTCTAATTTCTGAAAATCAGACCAACGAATTCTAGTTAATAATCTCCATCCCAATTCATGTAATCGCTGAGTTCTTATTTTATCATGTTCAACAATCCTGTGATCCACATAATGCTGTTCACCATCGATTTCAATATAGATCTTTATATCTGGCCAGGCAAAGTCAAGAAAATAACCATTACTGTAATAATTTTGACTATAATCTATTTCAGCATTATCAAATACTTCTTTGAAATACTTTTCTGGATAACTATCACCTTTAGAATGATGATTTAATACATAAGGTACTTTTTCAGGATGCTCCAGTAAATATTTTTTCCTGCTTTCAGATACTTTTTGTTTTTGTTTTTCTGAACGTTTTGTACCACGTTGTGAATTATGTTCTATACAACATTTATAAAGGTTCTCATTATATTTTGGGTTATTTTTACATAGCCTAATATGTCCACCCAATTGAACACCTTCATCAAATTCTTTTCCACAATACTTACATATATGTGTTTTATTTAATTTCATAATTTTTATTTTTGTAATGGGAATGGTGGGGCTCGAACCCACGACTCACGCATTAAAAGTGCGTTTTTCTAATGCCAACTGAAATACATTCCCATTTAGTTTTATTATACTGACTAGCTCTGTCAGTTTCGTGGATGACGGTAGACTCGAACTACCAACCTAAACTTCATAAGGGTCCCGCTCTAACCAATTGGGCTAGTCATCCAAAAAATGTGTTAATGGACCGAGTAGGACTTGAACCTACGACCGGCGGGTTATGAGTCCGCTGCTCTGACCAACTGAGCTATCGATCCATAATTGAGGTGGCTGGACTCGAACCAGCGGTGTGTCGTTAGCCGTAACGGATTCAAAGCCCGTCGCCCTCGCCACTGAGCTACACCTCAATAAAATTTGCTTCGTACTCCGAGCAGGATTCGAACCTGCGACCCATTGCTTAGAAGGCAATTGCTCTATCCATCTGAGCTATCGGAGCATAAAAAAATTCCCGTGTTTGCACACAGGAACCTAAACATTCATGATTCAGTGAACAAACAAGTTAAAACCAAGGTGAACCTTGTTTTCTTATTCTTATTTGTTTTCTTATCATTGTCATATTTTTATTTATAGGAGAAAGTTTTTGTTTTTCGCTTTTACGTTGTATAATATAGTAAATTATTTCTGAGTTGTAAACCCCTATTTATCCAATTTCATAAATTGTCTTGATAGTTACCTTCACTGCATTCAGTTTCTGGCCCGGGAAGTTCTTATTCAAGTATTCAATCCATTGGTTCGCCTTTTCTATTGACTGAAAATCTATTGCCCATTCAGGACTGTTACAGTAGATAATATGTTTCGGAGTCGCGAAACACCAATTCTGTACTGCACGTCCCTGAGGAGTCATGATAATATATTTTGTTTTAACCGGTCCAATCATTTTTAAATCACATTATCCCAGATGATAGTGTAAACCGCAATGACTTCATCATCACCTGCATTGTTATGACGGTTCTTTGTATAATAATTCACCTTGATGTCAATGACTTTCTTGTCCTTGATGAACTTGTTGATTTCAGTATCAATCTGTTTAGGAGTCTTAACACCGTCTGCTTTATACCGTGTTACATCCTTGTCATGAGCAATATTTTGAATGATTTCATTACCATGAGCAGAGTTTACGAGAAATTGGAAAGTTTGAATTCGCATTGTTTACCTCTTGTTTATTTTTAATATAGAAAAATACGGGTTAAATGTAACCCGCATTCTTGATTTTCCTTTTATTTAGTTGGCTTCACTAGACAGAGCTTTCTTTAGAAACGTAAGCCACACCGTCTTCTTCTTCGGACGCGAACTGGACGACATAGTTCAGTGCTTCTTCATCTTCTGAACTGAACTTAATCGCATTCCCGACCTTTTCGTATTTTACCTTATCGATGTCATTGTTGTGTTCCGGATGAATATTCAGGTCCTTGAAGTTTTCAAGAAAATCCATTTGGTCAAACGCTGCATCTTCACTGCGATATACAACAGTAGTCTTGAACATTTTCATTTCTCCTTACTTGATAATCGATGCAAGATATTCAGCGGCTTCGTCAATCGTATCGAAACCGTGGTCTTTATGTTTCATGTCCATTACGACAAATCGCTGGTCATCATGACAGGAATCAAAACTGATACAACCACGGAACTTTCCATTTTCGCCAGAATTAAAAATCCTGAGAACGTCATAAGTAGGACCGTTAATAGGACAGCAGTTCTTACCAGATACTTCAAGTTCACCAATCTTCGGATTCTTCTGAACCATGATCTTCAACGGCTTAATGAACTTTTTCGTTCGGTTATACAGAGACGAACTGGAGCAGAACCAGTCATACCAGATATTGTCTGCAATTTGACGACGCTTGTCGTCATTACCCTTAGCAGATTTCCATGCATTGAGAAATTCGTTAATGTTCTTTGCCATAAATAACTCCTTTTTGTTTATACTTAATATAGTAAATCCAGAGCTTAATTGAAACCTTGAACTTAATAATTCTTTTGCTTAGTCAGCTTTATACATCATAGCCTCTTGCACGAGCATCATCGATGAAATACTGTTTCCAAGTCAAGTCCATATTGTAACTCATTGCAAGAAGTTCAATGGTCAGTTGTTCTCCCATATCGTCCAAATCAGGGTATGAAAACTTGGAAAGTTTATGACAGTTTACACCGCTCTTATAATCCAATGCAACACCTACAGGATCTTTCTTGAGAACAAATTCCATAGGATCACCTGAACCAGACCAATCCTTAAGTTTAATTGTCTGAGGTTTATTCAAGATCATTGCATTGTAGATCAAGTCTCTTGCTTTACTAAACGGATCCTTTCCTTGAGCCTTGAGTTCGGCAATCTTCTTATGTGCGTCACTGTAATACTGTTCTGATGTCATAATAACCTCTTCTTTATACCTATAATATAGTAAAAACAGGCTTAATAGTAAAATAAAAACGGCTGAAAGGTTTCTCCCAGTCGTCTTTATAAATCACAGTGCCAAATACTAATATCTCACACAAACACTTTCTTTGGAAATCCTCATGGACGTGTTTAATTACACCACACTGTGTTATGTTAAGCAAACCTTACTCACCGTCATCTAGAATCATAAGCTTTCAGTTAGTACGTGACGGAATCGAACCGCCGACACACAGGTTTCTTCGCCTGCTGCTCTACCTTGCTGAGCTACCGTGTTATTTGCTTTAGTTTCAAATGTTGTTTTGGAATCACCTTTTGAAAAATCACTCATTCGCTTTTCAGGGATAAATTTCTAAACCCCTAGGTTGTTCACGAAACCAACGTATCAATTCTACTCATAACACGGAACTGACAACGGCGCACTTGATATCGTAATGACTGATGAGATCATTATTCCTTCAAGATTTTCATAATTAAAAAATCATTAGTAAGGTCCCTTTGGCTCATGCCTATCCTTACCGTTTATGCGCGATTAACTGCAATGGCTTTGCGCTGGGCTCGCTCCAGTAATGATTTCATTTATATTTTTAATATAGTTATTTTTTTATCTATTGTAAATCAATAACTAAATTATTCTATTCCTCAGTCTCCTCTTGTAATAGCTGCTTACCTAACTTAGAATTTTTCTTTCCGCGTCTAAACCTATATGTAGGTGTTAAGCTATGACAATTTGGACAAATCAATCTTAAATTTTCCAATCTATGATCTGTTGGATTACCATTTATATGATCAAGCTCACATGGTGTATATTCACGACCTTCGGGTTTTTTATTCCATCCACAAATAGAACATTCATCTTTTATATATCCTTCTTTAATCAAACGTAATTTTAATTTATAAGTTGGATATGATGGATAATTGCCTTTTAAAATGTAATCTGTGTCAATGTGGTTAGACCTAATTTTTTTGTTAATTCCAACACCACCTTGATTTGGTTTATATACTCCTAATGATTTTGCTCTCCTTATAAATGATGTATATGCCATTCCACAAAGTTTAGACGCATATAACATAGATTGAGCTTTTTCAACTATTGCAATAAATTCTTCATCTGATAAATCATTTTTTCTCATATATTATATATAAGAAAATGTTTACCAAATCCGCTATGTTTACCAAAAATAGTCCTACCGGTCGAATTCGAATCGACAAGGCATTACGCCGGGGGATTTTACATACTACATTCAGTTACCTGAACAAACCATTTTGCTTGGTTATTGTAGTCTGGACTATGCCTTTACCATATTGTTTTCACAACTTAGGTAGTCGATTATAGTCTCTGCACGTTTTCCTTACGGAACTTCGCTCAACGTTATCCATTTCTGGACCTTCATTGAATTTACGACTTACTATTTATTCATTTCTGAATAAACGACCTGATCAACTTAAACTTACTTTGGCAAACGTTCAAGTTAAACGAGTCCCCTATGTTTACCACTTTCATCACGGTAGGTGGTTGTCATCATTGACAGGTTTTAATATAGAAATTTATTCCTAAATCGTCAACCCGTTGTGATGTTTTTCTGATTTCTCAGTCTTCTTCGTCGGAATCATCCCCGAGTGGTTCTTCATCGTCATAGACAGAATCATAACCACATACAGGACATTCCCAACCTTCAACCAACTGGTGTTCGATATGCGGATCGTCTGTAATCATTCGGCGAAGTTCAGAATCACAATTTGGACATCTCATGTTTCAATCTCCTTTACTTGGCAAACACTTTCCATTGAAGTTCCATACCGATTTCACTAGGAGCATACCAGTAGTCACTCTCACCTGTATTCAGTTTCTTGACTTTCTTTTTGACTGCAGTAAGTGTCAAATATTTCATCTTGCCGAGAACACCTGATTCGACATAACTCAGCATAGAATCATTGTAGTCGTCAACAATGAACTTTGCAGCGTCATCAGGATTATCAAATGGAACAACGTTGTCAATGACAAGACCGTCTGAACCACCGGCGTCGTATTCCGCAATTGCGACCAAATAGTTTTTCGGTGCTTGACGTAAGATCGTTTTCTTAACTGCTTCTTTCTTCATGTTTGTCTCCTTTTGTTTGATTATAATATAGCAATTTTCAGACCTTATGTAAATTGCGGGTCACCGAAAATTTTGTTCCAGCAATCCGGGCAATAACCACTGATGAACATTTCTCTCCATTCAGGTTTTACTTCTGGGATAATCTGCTGGATCTTCAGACCGTAAATGTCACGGTAATAGAGCTTGTCAGACTGTTCAGAACTCAGTCCAGTAAGTTCATACTTGATCTTACATTTAGAGCAATACATAGAAACACTGCAATTGCCCTTATTTGTGATTTTAACTTTTTTCGTTTCAGACATAATAACCTCTTGATTAGTGCCAATAGAAAAGTGTAAAATTATTCTTTTCAAGAATACCTTTATCTGTTCCAGTAATTTGTTGAATATCTTCTTGTTTGATGTTCCATTTATTAACATATTCTATAAGTTCAAGTGGAGAATCAAAACGTTCGTAGGTTAATATTTTATTCATGCTTATAATATAGAAAAAGATGTGGTTTTTGTAACCACATCTCTTACGGTTTTATTCTTTAGTTATCAATATTCACCAGAATACATCTGGTAGAATTCCATGAGATCGTACGCTGAATCAATCGCAGACATCTTCTTATATTCTTTCACGACAATCTTCTTACCGAGTTTTTCCTGCAAATAATACAGGTCTTTACCAGCTTCTCCAATGAAAATTCCAGGTCTTTTTGCCCATACGGTAATCTTCTTGAAACCTCGGTGAATCTTGACGATCTGACTTGATTTTATATATTCATACGCGGTGGTAGGAAGAACACATCGTTCACACATCGCAAAGAACATATTCATCATGATTCGTTTTGTCGGAAACAAGAGATCATACAACCACATGCGGAATAATTCAAAATGAACTCTGAAATCATCCCACATGGTGACTTTGATTCCCTGAGCTTCCATCCTTTTACGGGATTCGCTCTTGAACATTACTTCTTCCTCCTGAGTTCGTCATACTGGGATTCGACATTCTGCTGCTTTACGAATTCCTTGACATGACGACGGGTAGTGTTGGAATAGTTCCAGTCCGGCAAGAGCTTCAGCTTACCCTTGGAAACAACCGCAACTGGTGTTTCATAGGAATACAACGTCGTCTTGTTCTTCTCGACATGAACCACAGCCTTGTGGTAGAAAGACTGACGAGAATCGTAACGGGCGATAAGTTCATACATTTGCATTGTGTTTACTCCTTTTGGTTATGCTTATAATATAGAAAAAACCAGGGTCAAATGACACCTGGCTTGATGATTTATTTTTTAACAGTTAACTATTCAGCATCCCAGTTATAACATCCTGTAGTATACTCAGTCTATCGGCGACTTTCATCAACTGGGTTCTGGATCGGTTCGATTTGGAAAGAATCCATTCCTCCTCGACCTCAGCCATTCCGTTCATAATTTCGTCAACCTGACGGTAAAGTTTAGTTGATTTCTTCATGTTAGCTGATTGTTAGTTAAATGTTAATAACCCGTAGTGTCGATGTTAGCATCTTGTAACTTGGCAATAGTCACCTTTCGGAGACCATTGTCACCAAATGCAGGATGTCCAGCCAACCGACGAGCCTTGATCTTCTTCAACACTTCAAATTGAAACTGAATTTCCTTTTTTGTCATATTACTCCTTTTCGAACAGTGCGGTGAAAATCTTGATAATTTCGTCACCGTTGTCGATTACCTTTGTGTTTACCTTTGCTTTCTTCAAGAGGTTCAGGAGGAACTGAACATCGTCATCGATATTACGTTCAGTCTTCGGTTCTTCCTTCGGTTCCGGCTTAACAGAATCCGCCAGTTCCTTGATTTCATCTGTGATTTCTGCCAGCCTGCGGTTATACTGACCGATTGCCATCGTGATACCAGCACACTGCGGAATCGATTCAGACTGCAGAATCTTCTTCGCCTGATTTAACTTGCGTTCTTCGGCAAGCAGTTCTTCACGTTTTTCAATTGCTTCATTCAGTGTCATAATTAAACTCCTTTATGGTTTTTCCTTAATATAGTTTTTTATTGTCAAGTTGTAACTTAATACTTAACAGAATAATTCTTTAGATTACTATCTTGAATCCAGCTGTCTCACTAAACTTCTCAGTCGTCCTTGTCCATTCAATAATTCTCTTCTTAATAGTTTCTTCGTCTTCAAAGTCTGCTAAGTTTACTATTTGACAATAATGTCTAATATTGGTAAGATTAGTTTCCAACACAGTTCTATCCCCATCCGGAAATAAATTGTAGATATCGCTGTAATACAGAGATCTCCAACCTGCTTCATATTCCAAATACGGAACTTCAAACCGATTATGTTCACCATGTTCACCAGGTTTATATGGTTTTCTATCCTGGAATGCGGGAGATAAATACTTACCTTTATCCTTTATGACATGGTAATAATGCGAAACTTCATGGAGGAATATCGCGAACTGCTCTTCATTCTTGAACTTAATAGTTCCTTTATCTTTCTTTAAATCGACATCGCAGGAAGTTTCAGGGATAACAATCTTATCCATTTCAAGATAATTGGTTGTAAAATATCCACCGATTTCTTTAAATACACCGTCGATTTCAATCGCACCAAAGAACTTACTAGAAATATATGATGTCAGATTATTCCAAAATTGCTTACGGTTTTCACCATAAGGTCCGTCATCAATAAGTTCAACATTCTTAATAAAAGCTTCAGTCAATCTAATCATAATATCCTCTTAATACAATATAGTAATATACTTAACCGAATATATACTTAACAGATATATAATTATTCCTCAGTTAACAGAAAAAGCCCACCGGTTTCCCGGTAGGCTCTCTATCAACAAAAGAAACTTAGTAGTCTTTCTTCTTGAGCGACATTGCACTCCAAGCAAGTTCCTTGAATGCGGAGTTCAACCTGCACAGTGCAATTGCCCAAGCTTTCTTTCTCTTAATGGCATCGACAATAATAGTCGTGTTCACAGAGACCTTAACATCGGGCTGCAAGCAGTCAATCAATGCATAGAAGTTGTTTGCCCAAAGCTTGGCATCATCAGAGCCCTTGTTCAAATCAGCCAGATGAGATTCCAAGAACAACTGACAAGACTGCATGAATGCTACAACAGACGGACAGTCTTCGCTGCAAAGCTTCTGCAATGTCTTAATAGTCTTCTGGTCAATCTTCTTCATCTGCATGATTTCAGCAGGATTCAGAGCGTTCTTCTGGTCGGCATAGAAAGCAGCGAACTTATCAGCAGCACCAACACCAACGATACCCGCAACCATTTCAGTCAAATCCAAGATTCCAGTCGGACCTTCAAACGCATGAACCGCTTCACCGTTATAAAGCAAGTCAGACACACAGACCCAGCCTCTTCTATCCGGAAGCTTAATTGCATCTTGACCGACACAACTTTCAGCGAGTTCAGGCAAAGTATACGGGTCAAGATAACAGTCATTTGCCTTAATAAAAGCAATAACTGCGGGATGGACATTGTGCGGAATTGCATACTCTTCAATCCACTCATCCGTAGTCGGATCAAATGGATAGACTGCAAATCTGGACATCTGAGCAGGGTCCATAGAAGACACGGAATAACCATGAGCATCATCAGGGTTAATACATGCAATGATTCTTGAACCTTCAGGAAGAGCGATATCATCAAAGGTCTGGTCATTCGTCAACTGCATGATAGCGTTCAATGCAATGGTAAGACCTCTGTTAATTTCATCAAGCAGCAACAGAACCGGTTCCTTCTGAAGCATCCACTTCGGCGGACAGTTAACAGAAACGTCATGGACTTCTTCATGCTTCTTGCCGTTCTTATCAAACCAAACAATCGTTTCCTTGATAATCTTCGGCATACCTGTAATATCCGTTGCGTCAGCTGCATGAGATGCATGCCATACAATCAACTTCAAACCAAGTTCTTTAGCAAGTGCGATGGTCCATTCGGTTTTACCAATTCCATGCACGCCTTTCAGCATAATAGACTTCTTAGGCGGCAAAAGTTTAACAGTAAGTCTTAAAGTTTTCAAATTCATTTGTTACCTCTTGTTGATAGATATAATATAGTAAATTGCTCAATTATATTAAGCAAGATACTATATAGTTTTATTTCTCAGTTAACAGCGTTCGATATCCTTGAAAGAAAGGACCCATTTACACCAGTCAGGAGCTTGACCTGCATCGTCTGTCTTCATGATAAAGATTTTTTCTGCACCAAGTGGATTCGGGAATTCGAAATAACAGTCAGTGATAAATACAATTCCATCGAACTTGAGACGTTCATTACGAACTTTTTCAATCACACAGTTAGGAACAGTTCCACCGCCGCCAACGATTTCCATCTCAGGCTGTTTTTTCTTAAGTCTCTGAATAGTTCCACATTTTGCATCCCACCAACAGAAATAGACATCAGCTTGACTCAATGCAGACATAAAGAATGCAATAGCCTTAGCAATCTGTTCTTCTCTCATTGATCCAGACGTATCAACGGCAAACAAAACCTTCGCATGCTGTTCATAAGTCTTTCCCGGAATATAACCAACCCAATCCTGATTCGGGTCTTTCTTACTCGGCTTTCTTCTGGTAAAGAACGGATTAGTGGAAAGAACAGAACGAGCAAATCTCTTAAGCACTGCTCTCGGGTCCATCTTAACACGGTTGGCAATCGTGATAAGTTCTTTCATATCATTAGGCATTGTGCCCCAAGTCATCGGATTAGACTTTTCTCTTTCTACCTGAGACTGAACCTTTTGGTCAATGATACTGTTTTCTCCCCAGCCTTCAGTGTTCTTCTTCATGTTCTGCATTCTGAAATGCTTTTCCAGTGCATCAGCTTCATCTTTATAATGATCGTAATCTTCTTTAGGATCTTTCTTTTTAGACGGTTCAGAATTTTCATCAGATTCAGATTCATCAGATTCTTCGTCACCGGATTCACCATTCTTTCCAGAACCACCCTTAGACTTGGACTTATTCTTTCCCTTAGGTTCATCTTCGTCTTCATCTTCAGAGTCGTTACCATCTTCAGATTCGTCTTCATCTTCAGAGTCGTTACCGTTTTCAGATTCGTCTTCATCTTCAGATTCACCGTCTTCGTTAGACTTCTTATCTTCAGACTTATCTTTCTTACCGTCGGTTTTCTTTTCGGACTTTTCGTTTTCTGCAGAGTCTTCCGCATCGTCAGATTCTTGCGGTTGCTTCTTATCAGACTGCTGCTGTTCACCCTTACCAGATTCTTGCTGTTCCTGTTCTTCTTGTTCTTCAGGATCCGGCTGTTTATCTTTGCTCTTACCGTTCTTATTCTTATCAGACTGCTTGCTGTTCTGTTCAACCTTATTCATCAAGATATTGAACACTCTTTCAAGGAACATGTCTTCAGCAACCTTGAAACCAGGTTCTTTTTCGATATCGGCAACAGTCGGGAAATATTCCTGAATATACTGAGCAATATTCCAGTTCAGGATTTCAGACCTGGTACAAATGATATTACTTGCTTCATAACAGATTTCTGCAGGGAGCAAGAGTCTTGTAGTCGGATGATGAAGAATAAGTCTGAACAGTTCTACCGAGACAAGTGCGGCAAGAACGTTATCACTGATAACCTTGACAAATTCGGGATTATATTCAAGGATAGGACAACGACTTGTTCTTGTGTTCAGACGAAGAGTAATCTCTTTCTTTTCAGTCTTTTCACACATAGCATAGAAACTAATGAGTGACGGGAAAATAGAAGAAATTACTTTTTGAGCGGTTGCAAACTTTTCACTAACTTCTCTTGTAATTGCCATAATAACCTCTTGTTGATTATAATATAGTAATATACTAGATTGGATTAAACAAATATCATAAAATAAAAAAGAAACAGTCAACCGGGTATTTCCCAGTCAACTGTTTCCAGGACACAACACAAACTTTTAATTAGCTTCAGCCATTGCCAGCTGAACATCGACTTCCTTCTGTCGCTTTACCTGTTCAAGAACATTCTTGATCTTGTCTTCAGAACAAATATCGATATTGTAACCGAACTTGTCGAAGAAACCAGTCTTGAACTTTTCCTTGGAAATCGGAACAAGATCTTCAGTGGAATAGGCACAAATAACCTTACCATTTTCCACAATGATATTGAACTTCTTCCAGTCATATTGCGGACAGACACCGAATTCGGCAATGAGAGCACCACAGCGGAATCTTTCCAAGTACGGATTGTGTTCGTCAAAATTCTTATGATGCTTGATCGCTTCATTAAGTTCTTCAAGAATTTCAGGGTCCGTAATCACATGACGGATATACTTGAAGTTTGCGGACTTTCCGTTATACCAGTTCATTTGGACCTGGTGATTCATCAGAAGATCTCTTTCAACCGCATTCATGGTCTGGAGATATTCTTCTGACTTAACGACTTCTTCAGGGTCCATGACCTTTTGACTCAGTTCAATGAGCTTTGCATGAACATTGTCCAAGTCATTACGATAATCGTCTGCGGAGACAACATAGACGAAGTCGCGAGAATGACGGACCTTATTCGCTGAATTGAAAGTCTTACGGTAAACACGGATTCTCTTTCGTGCACCTGCTTTCATCATGCCATGAGCCTGGAGCCATGCGTTGAAGTCATCTGCTTGTTCTGTGGTGATTGGTTCAATTGCCATACTTAACCTCTTTGTTTAATTCCAATATAGAATTTCTTGGAGCTCTTGTCAACTAGATAGAATCAAGAAGTTTTCTAAAGTTTTCCCTGTCAGTTGCAACTTTCACTTCAGTCTTCACATAGTTCTTTGCATACTGTGTAGCCATGTGACCGAAAATCGGACTTCCGGACAGGTCACAGTCAATACCGTTAAAGATAAAGGCATGAACTCGGCGGAAGAACTTTTCATGGTCAGTAATCGCCTTAATCTGCTTATTTGCTGCAGTCATTCTGGTCTGATAACCAGCCATGCCCTTAATCTTTTCTGCTCGCTGAATATCCTTGGCTTGTGGAACAGCGAAACGAATTTTTTGTGTGAATTCAAATTCTGTCATAATCTTAACCTCTTGTTTATACCTTTAATATAGGTTTTTCAGAACAATTTGTAAAGTATCAATTTTTTCCAGCTCTCCATTCTTCAACCTGGGCTTTCAGTTCATGAAGACTGATATCCCTAGGAACTCCGGCATTGACAATATACAGAAGACGATCCCAGTCATAAGCACCACTGATTTTATATTTCTTGATAAAACCATGGTAAACGTTAATTGTCTTACGGTTTACATCGACAATATTATCATAATAATTTCGGCCGTTAAATTCTTTCACTACATAATGTTTCGGATTAGTGAAGTTATATGCCTTAATAGTTTCATGGTCCTTGCTGAAGAAAATACCGATATTATATTTCTCCAATAAAAACTCCATAAACTCTTTTTCGGTAAAGGGATTATCAATCGACTTCAGAGTTCTTGCAAATTCCTGCTGATCTTCCTTAACTCTTTTCTTGAGCTTACGGGTTTCATTCATTTCATAAATTCTCTTAAATACGTCATAGAACTTATCATTCACGTCAATCGTCAACCACCGATCAGTTTGATTACGTAATTTTTCTCTACTGAAATCATAATAAAGCTTTCCCTCAAAGAAAACCTGACCATAATAACCAGGAACGACCTTAATAGATCCATGGTCATTCTTTACCTTAACCGGCCAGACATAAGTTACATCAGAAATCTTTGAAATCTGAATACCGTTAGATCTTGCCTTAAGAGATTCGACATTAAAGATGTGAGGTGTAGTAACTTTTTCAATCATGTTCATAATATAGAAAAAGTGACCCCCGAAAGGGTCACTCAACAGGAGGTTATTTTGGTACAGTCTTCTTTGTTAATAAAATGTTTACAAATCGTTAATATAAATGTTAATAAATTGTGTTATTTGTTAATAAGTCATTTTCGACCCCACATTGTATATCTTAAGTTCCTAGTAAACAGAATAGTCTTACAATGTTCGCAAACGGTTCGATCTTCAAAAGTTTCTTTCTTATCTTTTGGAAAAGGTTTATTACATTCGTTACAATGAATTATATTCGTTTTCATGTTCTAATAATAATATTATCATTTTGTCATGTAAACGACGTGCATTTCAATTATATTTTTCTTAGTATCTCATCAAGAAAATAATTATCCTTGAATACATCAAAGTAAACCAGAGTATTATTGGTTAATCCCATCGTAATAACTGTAACTAGGTCGATAAACTGTTCTGCAGTGAACTTCTTATATAGAAATGAAGTTTTCCTGAGTTTAAAATATACTTCAGGGTAAAATGTATCGATATGGGTATAATTTTTGAAAGTCGCAGGTACAGGTTGTACACTTCGTTGTACTATATTGTACCTCCCCGCAAAATTTAACTCATACGGTAACGGGGAAACAATGTCAAATGACCCATCCCGGTAATCTATCGTGGTTTCAGGGATCTCAGTGATAATTCGGTACAGATCCTGCTGTACCGGTTCACTTAATACATCCCAATCATACTGGGAACATAACATTGATTCAGATAAGTATTCCATAATAAAAAAGTCCGGTTACTATTACATAACCGGAACTCTGTGTTGTCTTTAATAGATTACATCATTCCTGGAATTGCCATAGGCATCTGCATTTCCTGCTTCTTTTCCTTCTTTTCCACGATAATGCAATTGGTCATCAGAATAAGACCTGCGATAGAAGCTGCATTCTTCAATGCATGCTTTGTAACCTTAACCGGGTCAATAATACCTACTTCAACAAGATCATAATACTTATTTCCGCGAGCATCATAACCTTCATTACCCTTAAGTTCCTTAACCTTGTTCACGACTACAGAAGATTCATTACCACCGTTCTCAACAATCTGACGGAGTGGAGCTTCAATTGCCTTACGAACAATATTCATACCGGTAATAATATCATGATGGAACGCATCGTTTTCAAGTTCTTCCCAGTTAATATTCTGTTCTGCACGGATTAACGCGGTACCACCACCAGGAACAATACCTTCTTCAACTGCCGCCTGAGTTGCATGATATGCATCGTCAATACGATCCTTCTTTTCATTCATTTCAACTTCAGTTGCTGCACCGACCTTAATAACTGCAATACCAGAGGTAAGCTTTGCAATTCGAGTCTTCAACTGTTCCTTTTCATATTCAGAGGATGCAGATTCAAGTAAGGACTTTAACTGAGCGACATGTTCTGCGATCTTTTCCGGATCGCCAGCACCGTCAACAATCGTGGTAGAATCCTTTGTTACACGTACACACTTTGCTGTACCAAGAACTTCTCCACCGGTTTCTGCAAGGGAAACACCAAGTTCATCACAGACCAAGGTACTACCAGTGAGTACTGCAATATCACGGAGATTATTCTGTCTGGAATCACCATAACCCGGAGCTCTAACTGCAACAACTTTAATAACACCACGAAGTTTATTCATTACCAATCCAGCAAGAGCTTCATTATCAACATCTTCAGCGATAATAACAATCGGTCTGCTCTGACCATTTGCAAGTTCCAAATGGTTCATAAGATCCTTCATCGTCATCACCTTATGACTGTAAAGGAGGATATAGGGATTTTCAAGAACACATTCTGCCTTTTCATTGGTTGCGAAATACGGAGACAAGTAACCGTTACTGAACTGCATACCTTCAACAACATCCAGTACCGTTTCTGCTGTTCTAGATTCTTCTACAGTAATAACACCGTCATTACCAACCTTTTCCATTGCATCTGCAATAATCTTACCGATTTCATATTCACCGTTACCAGAAACCTGACCAACATTAAGAATTGCGTCCTTATCCTTAACCGGGATCGCAATCTTATCCAATTGATCTACAATCGCTTCAACTGCACGGTCAATACCGACCTTAACTTCAAATGCATCTGCACCTGCTGCGATATTCTTCAAACCTTCACGAGCAATTGCTTCTGCAAGAACAACAGACGTGGTAGTACCATCACCACAAGAATCATTAGTCTTGGAAGAAACTTCCTTCGCGAGCTGAGCTCCCTGATTCTCTGCAGGATCTTCGAGTTCAACAGACTTTGCAACTGTAACACCATCCTTAGTGATAGTAGACATACCATGTTCATTCGCAATAAGAACAGTTTTACCAGACGGACCCAAAGTACTCTTAACTGCTCTTGCAAGCTGGGACAATCCAGACATAAGCTTATTACGTGCATCAATTTCAAATTTTAATTCTTTTGACATATATTATCCTTTTATCTATTAAAAACAATACAAATATAATAAATTATACTTGTTTCGTAAATTTTTAAATGTGTTTTAATGAAATTATTCTGTATTTTTTATACAAAAAACCTGGGAATCAATCCCAGGTTCAAAATTATATAAAGGTAGTTGTGATTACTTCTGCATTGCCTCGAACTTAATCTGCTTCTTAGCGTCTTCAATCTTACGATGAATCTTAGCAGCAACTACGTTCATAATGTCGTTTTCGAGAAGATCATAACGAGAGTTAATCAACTTACCGATGATATAGTCGCTCTTTTCAGAGAGGTAACGACCAGTCTTAGCATAGTAGTTATAGTTTTCAGACTTGGTTTCATCAGCAGGAGGTTCTTCTTCACCGCCGTTATCACCGCCGTTGTCATTGTTTTCACCACCATTATTGCCTTTATCACCGTTATTACCGTTGTCTCCGTTATTTTCGGATCCACCGTTATCCCCGCCATTATCACCGCCGTTGTCTTCAGAACTGGTAGAATCATCTTCAGTGAAATCGTCTTCACCGAAATCATCACCGCCGAAGTCGTCGTTAGATTCTTCACCACCTTCAGCAGGTTCCTCACCGCCTTCTTCAGTGGATTCTTCATCCTTATTGAGATTATCGACCTTATCGGTTAATGTCTGGATCGCTGTTGTAAGGGTAGAAAGGATATCCTTAAGTTCAGTAGTAACTTCACCTTCTTCCTTTACACCATCGTCTTCCTTCTTTTCTTTATCGGAATCTTCCCCGAAATCATCCATGTTTTCAGCGGAGTCATCATCTTCTTCAGATGAGAAATCACTGTCGTCATCACCGAGAGAATCTTCACCGTCTTCAGATGGTTCTTCAGAAATGTCTACGTTATCATCCAGGGAATCTACGGATGTATCTTTTTCTTCTGTTTCCTTGGTTTCTTCTTCACCTGTAGAATCCTTTGCAACTACCGGCTGTTCTTCTTCACCATCGAGGAATCCTTCATCCATAGAGTGGGCACGCTTCCATGCCTTAAACTTTGTTTCTTCGTTTCTATTCATAGTATTAAAACCCTTTATATAATTTTTATATATTATTTATATCACTTGAATTAAAGTGTATTTTTGAAAATTTGGAACTCTGTGGAATTATATAATTCAGTGAATTTTCTGTCGAGATCCATACATTTCATAAAGTTTTTCTCTTCCACACATGCAGTAGTCTTAATATCTTCGAGATAAGTATCGAATGTAGCTTTATAATTAGTAGATCTTTTAAATAGATCCATAACTGCATAAGGACGGAAAGTATTCTTTAAAACCTTTACTGTATCATCATTCAGGTCCTTAACGAATTTTTCTGCTTTATCAACTGCATTCTTAACAGTTTCATCCTTCTTAACAGTTTCTGCATCGGACTTGAGGAGTTTCGGTATGATAATAACATAAATCAACGGACTGTTCTCCATTGAAGAGAATTTCGCTGTTTCATTGACCATGTATTCACTTAATGTCTGTTTCATATTATTCCTTGTCGTTATAGTATTCGTATTTAGCAGCGATTTTGGTTAGAGAAATAGCCATTTGATTCAATATAGTCTTCATTTCCTTAATATCTTCTTTAATACCACCAGTTTCTGTCATAAGGTTTTGTACGTCTTTTTTCATTAACATATGCTCCCTTTCAAGTTCCTGCTGTTTCTTCTGAAGTTCTTCTGCAGTCGTATCTCTTGTTGCAGCAGTATTCTTTCTCTGTACATATACAATCAAATAAACAACCGCAGCTGCGAGAATTGCAGTTGCATTGCCTGACTCAAACGCGGTTTTAACTAAATCTTCCATTTCTTTGGTTTCCTTTTAATATATTTATAACCGCTTTTATTTTGTCCAATTTGAATCATTTGAATCCCAATAATAGAACTTTGTTGGGTCAGAACCACCATTATACTTAAGTACCCATTGGTTTGTCGCTTCATGTACATCACCAATCAACAACTTTAACATATCATAAATTGCTGAAAGGGCCATGTCTTGAACTACATTCTTATGGTTTACAGAATTTAAATCAGTAACAAATCTCTGGTAATCGTCTGTATTAAGTAAATATCCACTTTTATAACCAGACTCAATACTTGCAGAAACTGCACCAAGTAATTCCCTTACCTGAGTACTTAAATGCAATGGTCTCTTCGGATCACCTGTACCCTGAATTTCTGTAGGATCTGTATATACTCCACTCCATTCAGACTTATCATACTTATTATCCAATGCACTGCATATTGCAGAAAGGTTCTCATAAATGTTAGGAACAAACCCTGCGGAATTCCATAATCCACTATTTGCAGATACACATCCAGCTGCATCTTCCAACGCAGAATAATTATCAAGTCTTTCATACGCGGATAACGCGGCAGATAAATCATCTGGATTAAATGCAGATAATGCAGACAGATCTACTAAGGTATTCCATCTATCGTAATCCGCGGAAGTAACGCAGATACAATCATCTTCCCCGTGATCACAACAATCTCTCCACCATGGTTGTACTATCGCGGGTTCAGAATCATTCCATCTCGGATGTATATTATGTGGCCAATCCGCATGAGGTACAAACGGAGGTTCATGATGTGGAATATTATCCGGAGTAAAATCATCCGGTTCTGGACGGTGCGGTGGGTAGTAACCGTCGTAATCATATGGAGGTGGATATCTTCTGTTCATATATTATTTATAATACCTAAAAAACCACCATTTTTTACAAAATGATGGTTTTATCTATGATGACGAGAATTAATTAAACGTAACGGGACGCAATCTTTTCAACCCAAGACGGTTCATGTCCCGGTTCTGCCGGTTTTGCCGGGGCAGGAGCTGGAGCAGGATTCGCAGGAGCTGGAGCAGGATTCGCAGGAGCCGGAGCTGGTTTCTGGGCAGGTCTTGAAACCGGTTCTGCCGGAGCTTTTCTTACTGTATACCCTGCATCTGTTGCAACTCTTAATGCAGTATTAATATCATTACTGTTATTAGTACTTGCTTTGCGAACTGTATAACCATTGGCTTTTGCAATGTTCTTTGCAATGTCCAACTTATTGTTCGGCAAAGATACACCGTAACCTGCATTCTTTACGGTTTCTTTTGCTGCTAAAATATCGTCTATAGAATATTCCATTTTATTTTTTCCTCACTAGTGTATTAACTTGTTATTTATATTAAAACTTGACTGTTATAACGTAGAGCTCCATCAGCATCTCTTCTCCAGTTATTTATAAAGGAAGAAAGGTTCTGACAATCAACAGCGAAATCAGATGTCGGATCCTTTGCAATCTGAACTGCTGCTTCTGTAATAGGTATAAACTCTTTACCATTATATATTAAATGATTATCCCCAGTTTCAGTAGAAAGAACTTCTATTTCTACCGCAGGTATCGATGGAAGTCCTTCCAACATCTTATAAGAACAATCGTCCTTCACCCAGATATTACCTTTTTCGTCAACAAAGGATCCATTCTCAAGTTCAGTAAGATCCAACGGTTTACCTGGAAACATCTTTCCCCATGCATCCTTTATTGAATCAATATCAGACTTGACTGCTCGTACTGCTCGAATCTTCTTCCAAGAACCATTCATCAAATTACCCATTCGAAGATCATCACCTTCCAATCCACCCGGGAATACGTTTTTACTGAGGTTGTATGCGTTATTTGCCGCTTTCAACTTATGCGGATCCACACAGAGTTTATATGTCGAATCTATTTCGGTCTTTAAGTTACTGATTTGTACCTGAGCTCCTTCCAATCCACCATAGATACTGTTACGGTATTCAACAGATATATTATAACTGTCACCGGATTTCTGCAGTTTCATGACACTCATTACATGGTTGAAGTAATTACTTGCAGTTGCAATTTCTGCACAAGACACACTGTCATCAAATGCACACTGGAAGAATGAACATAATTTCTCCAGGTAATCCAATACACCGTAATCAATCAATTCATTCATGTACCCTTCAATGAGTTTCTTCAGGGATCTTATCTTACGTTCAAACCATTTATAATATGTTTCCAACTGATCCCTACACCATCCCAAGAATTCCTTAATGTACGATATACCGAATTCCACAGTGAATCCTGCGGAACAAACCATCTGCTGGAACTTACTGAAATCACTTACAATCCCCTGCATTGAAACAACAGTGGGTTCTATATTCACGCACTGCTTTGCCCACCAGTTAATGAGTTTCTTCATTAACCATGAATCCGGATCTAATAACTCATTCAATAACGCAAGACACTTCCATAGTCTATGGCACCAGAATTCCTTCTTATCACCGAATAACATACTGTACAACATGTCAAACAGTTCTTTTTCATACTGTTTTACCAGATCTATAATCAATTTAATGGTATGATCCATCATGTATTCCGCGACGGTAATTGCAGCTGTGGCCACAGATTCGATACGGTTAAGTAATCCTCTTGCCAATGCTGAATAACCTTCGAGAGCTGCACGGATTAACTCGAAAGTTCCATACAGATATGTACACATTAAACTGGTTGCACTCATAAATTTCCGGGGAATTTTTATTTTTTATATATTTATAATGAAAAAATAAAAGGAGCAGATCATCTCCTTTTAATATAAAATTAGAAAAAGGCTTAGTAAACCTTTGTAGACCTAGTAATCTTTATGGTTTCGTTAGAAACCATTAATACTGTTCTTTCACAAGGATGTGCTTGAGGAGATCAAGAGCCTAGGAAGGAACATAAAAAATCTCTCCCGAGACTCCTGAACGATTAAAACTTTCACTAAGTTTGGCTTTTCGTCGTTCTGTGGGACTTACATATAGACTTACGGGTTGGTCATCCTGTACTCCGGCTACATTCTATACTGCCAATGGCGGCTCTGTGTACTGGTTGCGAATCAATACTTCAATGTCAGACTTCGGGTTCAAATTGATCTGCTGACTCCAATCAACCCGACCAGACTTGTTAGGTGCCTCGGATATTATTCCATATCCTTTAGGAAGACCGCTCCAATTCTGGATTTCTTACCACTGGTTATTAAAACCTGCTTGGTTATGTCTTTTCTATAATTATATATAATACTTTTAAAAACTACACTTTATTACTAAAATGCTGCAAATAAGTATCTATTTCTTAACAAATATAGTAAATTATAAAAGAATATAAATTTAATTAAAAAATTCTGGTTATTTTAAATATTTTCAGAATTTTATGTTAATGTTTATAAACGTTTACCTTTTTACTATATTTGTATACATGTATATAGAGTTCGATAAACTTACATTTTGTAATATACTTTCATATGGTGCCACTGGTGCAGAGCTCGTTTTCCAACCGGGACTCAATATGATCAAAGCTCCAAATGGTTCGGGTAAGTCTACTATGCTAGATGCACTTACCTTTGTTTTGTTCGGTAAACCATATAGGGACATTAAACTCGATGAGTTGATTAATGAAACCAATAAGAAAGGATTGGTCGTTACTGTCGATTTCCATATCGGGAAAGATAAGTATTCAATAACCCGCGGATTAAAACCAACGATTCTTACTATAACCAAGAATGGTCAGGAAATGGATCTTCTTTCCACGAAGAAACTTACCCAGGATGAGATCGATAAACTTCTTGGGATTAATCTCAGACTTTTCAAAAACATAGTCGCAGTTGCATGTACAAATAACAAACCATTCCTTTCCTTATCCATCGGCGATAAGAGAGCCTTAATGGAAAACATATTCAATATCGATAAACTCGGTTTGATGTGTAAAGACGTAAAGAAACAAAAATCAGCTGCAAATGCAGAATATGGAATAAAAAATACAGAATTATCTGGGATTAACCAGCAGATCGAGGATAATAATAAGTATATTTCCCAGATGGAACAATATATATCCACGTTTAATGAAACCAAAAACGCGAATATAGAAAGGTTTAAAGAACAACTTAAGCAGTATGACCAGAGAATTGGTAAAGCAGACAAGAACATAAAGATCGCAGAATCCAAAATCTCTGAATTAACTGAATCCATTAAAGGAAAATCTGTCGCGGATGAATTGGAACATATCAATATTGAATGTGGTAAAACCATGTCCATTATTGAAAAAAACGGTACAACCCTAGAAAAGCTTAAGAAAAATAAGTTATGTCCAGTATGTCACAGTCCGTTGGATGAAGGTCATGCAAAGAAACACTTAGAAGAATTGCAGAAGGAATCAGAAGATCTCGAGAACATCAAGTTACCTGAACTCAGGAAGAAGTACAATGAGTTGTTAGAGGTGCAGAAAGAGTACAACGACACTGTTGGATTCATCCGCGAGATTAAGGAAAAACTTAATTCAGAGAAGTCCGCGAAAACACTCGCGGAATCTGATAAGAACAAGATTGAACATTCACTTCAAGTTGAAGAAAGTAAAACATGTCCAGCAGACCTGGAAACGTACCGTTTGAAACTGGAAGAGTTACAAGCAAGATTAGATTCTCTGAAGTGTGACTGTGATCAATTGATTGAGGACATGAAACTGCAGAACGAATTGATTGAGATCCTTGGTGATTCCGGGATTAAGACATATTTCTTCAGAAAGCTCGTTACGTTATTGAATAAGAATGCAAATGAATTCCTTAATAAGTTTGAGTTGAGTAATATTCATATTGATTTCGATGACGAGATGAAAGAAACTATCACCAAGAATATGAATAAGAGATCTTATAACTCATTCAGTTCAGGTGAAAGAACCAGGATTGATATGTCTATCTTACTGTCATTCTTTAATATCAGTAGATTGATTTCTAACTGGAGTTCTAATCTTGTATTCATTGATGAGTTGTTGGATCAGAATATTGATAAGTCTGGTATCGACCAATTTGTATGTACACTATATAATATAATAGCTGAAGGTAAACGAAACCTGGGTATATATATCATATCCCACATGTTGGGAAGTGAAGTTAAGGTTCCAATTACCTCAACTGTCGAAGTTAAAAAAGTTCATGATTTTAGTTCATTAGAGGTTAAATATGGCTAATTGGCAACAAGTTACTCCAGCCGACGCGATTATGTTATGTGAACGTTGGGGTTTTAAGACGAAGGATATTGATTTCTTCGCAATGGAAGAAAAGGAATATTATGTTCCTGAAACAGGGTTTAGTTTCAAGTACAAGATACAGAACTCAGACCCAGTTAAGTTCTTTATAGATCCGTCTATCAATGGAGAACAAGTTACTGTAGAAAAGTTCAAGGAAGCAGTAACGGATTATTATAATTCAAAGAAGTAAGAGGTTTATGAAAGTCGCACTACTTGCAGACCTTCACTTCGGTGTTAAACGTGGAGATCAGATCTGGATGAATTCCCAGGTCAGATTCTTTAAAAACCAGTTAGTACCGGAATTGAAGAAACAAAACATAAAGGACATTTGGATCCTCGGTGATGTATTCGATACTCGTGAATCAGTAAACGTGAACGTTATTTCCACGGTTATTGATGTATTCAAGAACATATTAAAGGACTTCAACATTCTCTGTATTGTTGGAAACCATGATATGTACCTCAAAACCAGTACCGAAATACATTCCTTAAAGATCTTGGAATTGTTACCGAATGTAACTGTATATGAAAAACCTGAAGAAATTACAGTAGATGGTAAGAGCATACTACTCCTACCTTGGATAACTGATTATTCTAAACCACTTGGATTAACCAAGAAGTATGATTACTGTCTATCGCACTTAGACATTATCGGTTATGACATGGGTAGTGGAAGATTGAGTGATTCAGGTATTTATGCGAATGAACTTCTCAAGAATATAAAACATGTTTATGCAGGACATTACCATGAAGGAATCTATCGTACCTATGAACAAGGTAAGTCTATCTGTTATATCGGTGCTCCTTATCAGATCACAAGAAATGATTATAACAGACCGAGAGGTTATAGAGTCCTGGATGTAGGTTCAGAGAAGGATGAATTCATCGAGAACCATGAATCTATTATATTCACGAAACATCGTTATCCAGATGAGGTTGATGAATCTATCGTACCTGGAAACGTTGTAGACATGGAAGTACCTATCGAACTCGCGAATAAGAAGTTCAATGAATATATAGATAAACTGGAGAAGTTAGGTCCTGCATATCCAGTCAACGTTAATGTTATTGTCAGCGAATCTGAGGAAACAGAAATACTCGATACCGATAACCTTAATATAATTACGTTGTTCCAGGAATTCCTGAAGACTCATGAAACAGAAGTCGATAAGGATAAGCTTAATAAAGCTTTTATGGATCTCTATAACCAGTATAAGGAAGATTAATATGAATTTTGTCGTAATGGGTATTGACCGTATAGGTAAAAATACTTTTATTGAAAAGGTCTTAAAGGATTTGGATCCAGAACTTACCGAGATACATTTAAGTAAACCTCCCGCGGACGTGGATCCGTTAATGTTCACGAAAGCAGAGTATGCAGAATACTTTATGGAACTCAAGAAGAAAAACCATCTGGTATATAACCGCGGACATATCGATGAATTCGTTTATGGACCTTTATACAGAGAACAGAATACGTACTGGTTAAAGATCTATGAAGAAGAGATGTGGGAAGAAATGAAGAATACCGTATTCATTCTACTTATCTCAGAGAATTTCAACGTGATGGAAGATGACGGTAATTCCCTGGATTATTCCCGTAGACATGAAGAGCAGGATCTTTTCTTAAGACATTTCCAAGAATCACCGATGCAGAATAAGATTATTGTTAAAACCATTGATAAGAACGGTTACAGAAACATATCTTCTATCAAGGAAGATCTTATCCGCGAGATGATGAAAATCACAGAGAAAAATAAAAACCAAACCAAAAACCCTTAATATTTCTATATTATAATAGTATGAAACAGTATTTAGATCTATTAAACAAAGTCCTTACAGAAGGTAAGAGAAAGACCAACCGTACTGGAATTGATACGATTTCTATTTCAGGTGCGATGCTGGAATTCGATATGTCAACCGGGAAATTCCCGTTACTGACAACCAAGAAAATGGGATTAAAAACCATTTTCTCTGAACTGGAAATGTTCATCAAAGGTATTACCAGTAAAAAGTTCCTGCAGGATCGTAACTCCCATATCTGGGATGCATGGTGTAATCCACAAAAAGTACCTTATTCTACAGATCCAGAACAGCAGAAGTTGATGGAAAAGGAAGATGATCTCGGTCCTATCTATGGTTTCAATGGAAATTATTGGGATGCGGGGCAGGATAATTATATTCCTGTAGAACGTAGACTCATTACACCTGTACCGGAAAAGTATGAAAACGTGTGGGATTCTGCAATTTTCGCCGCAACTTATGCAGTAAGGCAACGTGCAGTTGCAGAAAGTCAATGGTTCGTGAAACTCTACGGTGAAAGAATCTTCAATAGACTTCTTGACATTTATGAGAAACTTCTTCGTACAGATACTGTTCTTCCTGTATCTTGGGTCCTAGTCAGTAACTTCCTGAAGGATTGTACAAAGATGCCGGGATGGGTCGGATTCCTCCGTAATCCTGATATTTATGTACTGGATAATACATATTACGGTTCCAATGGTTATTCTGTTGATACCTGTGTCTGGATTTCGATTGACGAACAAGATCATTATCGTATGATGGATCGCGGTAACTTCAGTAATACATTACAGAGATTCCCGTTACCGATTAACCAGTTGCAAAACGTAATCAATACTCTTCAGACAGATCCAACGTGCAGAAGAATGGTCGTAAACTACTGGAACCCACAGTTGATGAACCAAATGGCCCTACCTCCGTGTCACTACTGTTATGAATTCCTTTCTGACGGTGAATCAGTGGATCTTCTCTTCAATATGAGATCCGTTGATTGTTTCCTAGGTATGCCATTCGATATTGCACATTATGCAATGCTGTTATTATTAATCTGTAAGCAAGTACACATGAAACCGGGTAAGTTGATTGGGTTCTTCGCAGATACTCATATCTATGTCAACCATCTGGATCAGGTTAAGGAACAACTCTCCAGAACTCCATTCGAATCTCCTTCAGTGGAAATTCTGAATGCAAATGACCCGAAATGGACAATTTGGGATTGGTCCTATACCGATTTCGAACTCCACGATTATCAGTGTCACCCAGCTATTAAGGCTCCTGTGGCAGTTTAAGTCTTCTTTATCTCCTTGAGTAAATACCGGTGAAATCAGTTTACCGGTATTTATTGTTATAAATACTATATAACAAACAATAAATTATAAGGAGTTTAATAATGCCATTACAATTTGACGCAAACCAGTTAGCTGCCGCTCGTGAACAAGAACGCGAAATTAACGGTATGGATGACCGCGATTACATCGTAACTGTCTGTAACGTTATTGCTCAGGCTCTCAAGAGTTCTACAACAAGAAATCTTGACCTCTCTGAAATCCGTGCTCTCGTTGAAGAAATGCAGGAAAAGATCGAAGATAAGATTTATGCTCAGGCTGACAAGCTCGAAGAACCTGAAGTTCCTGAAGAAGATCTCGATCTCGGTGGCGAAGACCTCGGCGATGATGATCTTGATGATCTCGACCTCGGTGAATCTAAGAAGTCTTCCAAGAAGAGATTCTCCCTCAAGGAAGCAAAGCAGATTCTTCTCAAGGCCGGCTATAACATCGACTAATAATTTAAAAATATAAAAAGAAAAACCGATAGTGAATCCACTACCGGTTTTTTCATTCATGGTAAATGTAAAACTTATTCTTCGTCTTCCCAATGGTTATCGTTATCTAACTTGATGGTGGAACCATTAAATACGAAATTATATAACTTTTCCGGATCTTTTTCAAACCATTCCGCCAATACTGCAGAATCACCACCTTCACGAGGGCCACTTGCATGGTCGATATAACCGGGACACTTTGCCTTTACATAACAATAAGTATATCCCTTACTGATTGATGCCGTTACTTCAACCTTGCCAAGTTCCTCATCCCAGACTAATATGACCTTATGGTTCTTGAAACATTCAGTTACCTTTTCAACTGCAGTCTTGACTCGGGTTTCTAATTCAGAAACCATTTTGTTAATTTCAGCAGGAATATCCTTGAACTTGGTATCGTTGTCTATCCATTTAACCATCAAGTCCATAAAGGCCACAACTGCATAATCCAACTTCTCGTCACAGTTTACAATAGTTTCTTCCTGCCAGCCGTATTCACCTGAACCGTTAACGTAAAGCTTCAACCCGTTCATGTCATTGGCTTTAGAATAATCAAAAGAAATGCTGTGACAAGAGCTGGAGTTGGTTTCAAATACTTTCTTACGTTCGGTCTTCATATCAATTTCCTTGTTTTTTCCAAAGATAGTAAAACCGTCAACATTTGTCAACCCCCGGTAATTCTTTTCTCAGTTAGGTTCCGTAAACCCAGTCACCTTCAGTATACCCAGTTAAATGTTCTCAAGTTCAGTTCTCAATTCTAACTGGTTTCGAAAACTGATATAATCTCCCTCCGTACTAATCTTGGTCACCTGGTCCATAAAATCCCGGAAAATCTCGCTACTCAGGAAATTCAGTAATACCTGACAATTCTTCAGATATCCAACTCCCATCTCGTTATATCCTGAACTATATCCCTTGTTCGCCATTTCCCATTCGGTTCGTTTCTGCCTGTAATATTCAGGTGTTCCCCATTTCTTCTTTTTATACGGCGGATAATATGTATTATTCTGGAAAATAATCTTATATTTCAACGGTCCCGTACTCATACGGTTTATATTGGCCACATTCTTCCAACCATCCGAATCTTTCTTATATAGTTCTATCCTCCGTAACTTGGTATAACTATCCAATCGTTCGACATTCTCGAAATTCCGTTGGTTATTAATAATAATCATTATACCATACGGTTTCCATTGTTCATTCATGTAATTAGTGTCCATACTTAATATAATATAGTAAATTCCGGATTTTCTGTAAATATACTTAATACTTAATACTTCTTTAGTCAGTAACCGTAGACCCAGTTAACCTTAATAGAAACTTTATTGAATCCGGTTAACTTAACAGAATATAACCTTAACAGAATCATGTCATTACCTTAACAAAATTACTATATTAATATCAAAAAGGTAGGTTTCACATGGCAAAGAAAAAAGAACTTAAAAAGACTACATTGGTCGACGCGATCAAAGACACAATTAAAGATATCAACCCAAGCGTTAATACCATCATCGTCAAGGATGTAGAAATCGATTCTCTCGGCAATGCACATGAAGCCAATATCGATGTTATCGTCGGTCAAGAATATGGTAGTATTGTTTTCAGAAATGTAACCTTCAGTGTAGACGATATAATCCGTATCTCGGATAACCACTATATTAGGTTCGAAAACTGTACATTCAATAAGTATTTCAGTCTCTACTGTCATGACTGTAGTTTCAATGACTGTAAAATAAACTATACACTGGATATCGACAGTTCCAGCGGTAGTGTCACTCTCACCGACTGTATATTCGATACTTTTAGACTCGATATTTCCGGTACCAGTATCATCCAGCTTTTCAGGTGCAAAAATATCTGTGATCTAGATATTGGATGCAACGTTCATGATATTTTAATCGAAAAATGCTCCGGAAGATTCTTGAATTTCTCAAAATGTAACACCGGCACTTTAAAGATCAATGACTGCAAATTTACTGCGTGTAGTGTCCGGGAAAGTCGAATCACTTACATAGCTCTTACAGGTGACCGTGAAAAGAAACTAAAACTTGAAGCTCTTTCGCTTGTAAATTCTATCATTACTAATCAATTACGGTTGACTTATGTAACGGTTAACAAATTTGGCGCATATAAAGCCGCAATGTTCGGAGCTTTAAAATATGACAAGAATTCTATCAAGGACTGGGATTTACATTATACGACCGGTATCATCCCGCCGCAAAATACCACTATCCTTTATAAAAAGGCCTATGTCATAAAAGACGACAGTTTTAAAGAAATGATTATCAAGCTCGAAGTTCCCGAAAAGGCTAAGAGAGTATATTGCGACGAACTGAAGATCCGTGTTTCCAAGGCCAAGGTCATCGGTTTCTATAATCTTGACGGTTCCGTCCTTCCCGACGATAGCGAAGTCGTTTCAGGCTATGACCATAATTTCAAGTATAAAATCGGCGATACGGTAAAACCTGAAAAAGATTTCGATCCTACAAGCGGCTCATGCGGTTCCGGAATTCACGGATATATCGACATTAGCGACGCTATCCGTTACTAACTGGACTTATCAGAGTTAACTGGATAGATTATAACCTATGATTACTATTTAACAATATCGTAGGTTTTTCTATCTTATAACTGTAATCAAAAAGGTTTCACAATGGCAAAAACTAAACTTTACTCGATAACCAAAGCTTTTAAAGAAGTTTCACGTCTAGACCACGGAAAGCTCTTCATAGAGGATATCAAGGTCGATTATCAACCGAAATTAAATTCCGAAGATTTTGTTCTCGGCGAAACAGTAGAAACTGTTAAGGAAGTTTACTTCAATAATGTAACCTTCGAAACGTTCGACTATGAATTCGTGTCCATCTGTGACCGACAGGAACTTTATTTCAATAACTGTACCTTTAAAGATACAATCTCTTTTCAAGGCGGTATCTTCCATTTTACCAACTGTACATTCAAAAGCGAAGTTGAATTCCTGGATGTCAACCTCGTCAGTTTCAATTCCTGCGACCACAAGAAACATACAGTCTATATCGACCGTGCAACTACGGTAGTCTTCTCCAATTGTAAAAATATCGGATATCTCTATACTACCAGGATCAATGAAGATATCATAGTAGGTCATTCCCCGATAACTATAATTAACGTGGAATACTGTAACATTGACAGCCTGGATATAAATAATTCCTCAGTCGACAAGATTATGTGCTCCATGTCTGTTATCAGGAATATCAATATCTATGGCAACAAAAATCATACAGTCAAGAATCTGAACCTCTATAATACCTTAATAGATATCGCCCTGAATATCAATGGTCCTAAGGTCAACTACCTACATGCGAAAAAGTCAATGGTCACAGGTAACTTCCTATATGCAGAGAAGACTGCACCGAAGATCGATTCAGAAATGTCGGTCGGTCTTGTTCCTCCGCAAAACGAAATTTACCTTTATAAAAAATGCATTATTCCGGCTTCAAGTTTCAATAAGTATACTCCGGTTATCGTAAAGCTTCTGGTTCCTGAAACCGCCGAAAGAGTCTATTGCGATGAACTGAAGATTCGGGTTTCTGAAGCCAAAGTTGTAGAATTCTATAATATGGACGGTGAAGTCTATAAACTCAGGAAGGATAAATATGTCTGTTCTCATTGGGATCGTACGTTCAAGTATAATATAGGCGAAACCATAAAGCCGACTGAGAAATTCGACCCGACCAGCGGTGAATGTGGCTCTGGAATCCATGGCTTTACAAATTTCGCCGATGCTAAAGCCTATATCCTGTAACCGCAGCGAAACCGCAGCTTAATAAAAAACCTGGTGGACTGAAAACCCAGCTTAATAAAATTTCTGTGAAACCAAAAATTTTCCTGGAAAAATTTCTGGGAAAATTTTTTTATTGACGAAAAAATTTTTCGATCTTAGATCTGGTTTTTCTTTAACGGGTTTTTAAAGGTTTCAGATTTTATCTAACGGGTTTTATAGGTTTAAGGTTTCTGACTACAGGTTTATCCACATGTTGTTAAAGGTTATACGAACAGATATATACGAGTATATTATCATATTATGAACGATTTATTAACGGTTATTTTGTGTATAAAAAATACGGAATTTTTTGGTTATTCTGATTTTTCTGTATCAAGTTCTGTAAATCTTCTAACAGGGTATTTTCGGAATAGTTATGGTTAAGAAGACTGTTGTAATAATAACCTATGGATATTATTTACGGTATGTATATAATAATCTATATTATGATAAAAAGAGGTTAAATTATGTCGAAGATAAATCTTAAGAAAATTGCACAAGATTATGGCTTTCACATGGAAGTTACGAGTTATCCATTACTTAAAAAGTCTTCGCAATTAGTAAAAATGTGGATAGATACCCAGATAGATCCTATCTTAGTTGCCACCGATGAAGCTGAAACTTATATCCATGTTGCGTGGGGTGTGACAAAAAAGCCAGTAAATAGTCATCATAATTTTTATGGCGAAGTCTGCATTTATAATGAGAAAAGTAATGAAAAGTTCCTCAGGGAACAGTTAAATAAGGTAATAAAGACTTATCAGAAACGTATGTCTTGTAATAGGGTATAACAATGGCTGAGAATTTAAAAGAATATCTTGAATGGAATCATTTTGCGACACAGGGTTGGTTACGTTCTGTCGGTAAGTTCGTAATGACTCAGAGTGTTAACATGGATAACGGGGTTGTAAATGACCTTATCAGTTTTTCTCGCCATTTGATGAACGTTCTTGAAGAGAATGGTATTCAATATAACAAGTTAGCAAAAGCTGACGTGGATAAAGAAAATTGGAACGAAAAGTATCAAGCATGGCTAAATGTGAATCCTAAAGAAAAACCTGCAAATTGGGAAGATTGTTGGCCAAGTGTAACTAAGGAGGAAGAATAATGGGACAGTTTACTGGTGTTCGACTTGATAGCGGTAATCTTAAAGCTTGGGCCGATACCGTAGAAAAACATTATAAGAAATTCGGAATCGGTGTTAATAAATGGCCTGCACATGAATTTGCCATCGTTATTGATACTCCGTTTGAATTTCACCCTGTTAAGCCATTAGTTAAGATTGATATGGGTAAAGTTATAAAATGCTGCGATTTAGCTGAAAAGATAGGTTGTAAGGCAAAGTTTATTTAGCTATAAGGGGATAAAAATGGGAAAGAAACCTAAAGTTAGTCCGTATATTCCGGTTAACAATATCGATTATTTTATGCCTAAGCCAACAGACTGGTTGGATTGGATGGAAAAATATACTCGTGAAGCCCCACCTAATATGGACTATGACTTTATGAACAAGCAGTTAATTTTTGCGAAACACTTGTTGAAATTGTTGGATGACAATGGCATCAAGGTAATTCAGTGGTAACTAATATGGCTAAGGGTGTACAAATAGAAGATCTTATACATTTTGGCTTTGTTCCAGATGATAAGTTTATTAAAGAAGATTTGCAGAACCGTGGCACAACTTTTCAATGTAAGACTTGTGGTGCTACATTTTACGTAAAACCGGAATATATTAAAGCTTATTGTTTTGAAGATATATGTGACCAGCGACATGTATTATGCACTGAATGCCCAGGGTGTAAGGCCATACTTGTAGCTAAGGTCAATAGCCTTGAGGATTTAATATGAGTATTTACTGCGACAAGATTACATTTGAAACCTTGACTAATGGTGAAATTAAAGAAAGCCATGTTATCAAGGTTGATACTGTTTTTGACAGTGTTGACTGGGCTAAGGCTAAATGCACTTATATACTAAAAGAATACTGCGAAAAGAACTGTATTATATGGCCTACAGATAAGGTTCCAGAAATTATGTTTGAGCCTTATGGTTTAAAGGCATATTTTAAGTTGTTTATTCACTGGTTGAAGGGCCATGTCAAAAGAAAGAATTGATTTTGAAAAAGAAGCTGAATATGAGGCTTGGTGTATAGAACATCCACCCTGGATTTTTGATAGGGTAGTTTGGACTCATGTATTTGGTTCTATTCCACCGCGAGAATATGAAACAACGTGGATTGATTCTAAGATTCAACTGTCATATCTATCTAAATTCATTCGTTGGTTCAGACACTTGTTTATGAGTGAAGAATCGATATGGTTAGAACATATTAGAAAATTTTAGGGTAAAATAAAGGGTAAAAATAAGAAAAAGGTGGTTTAATTACCACCTTTTTTATTATTAAGCAAAAATTTCGTTAAGGGTATTAGAGGGGTCTTCTTTAGGCCTCCAGTGCTCCAGATCCCATTTAAAGATATCCGAACAGACAAAGTTCTTCTTGATTATATTCTGGATTTTCTTCTTTTCCTTTGTAAAGTTGAGCATGAATTTCTTGATACGTTCTGTAGCATAATTGTAAGTTACAGGGTCAAGTTCGACGCCATAGGTATGAGACAGGGCTGTAATCGGGTCCTGATTATTTTCTACGATTTTTCGATAGAGCATTCCGATAACGATATTACCAGAGCCCATAGTAGGGTCAAGACAGGTCTTTTTAGGATTGGACCATAGTTCTGGGTCAAGCTTGTCCATCATTCGTTCGATGATTGAATACGGTGTAAAGACTTGACCTAGTTTCTTCTGGGTTTCTTTATTCGACACATAAGTGGCGAAATCGTTATCATAATGCTCAATAGGTTTAATATCCATATCTTAAATATAGAAAAAAGGTTTACAGACGTAAACCTTTGATTAAAGAAGTTTTGATTTAGTTATCCTAACACAATGCAGCATGATCGTAACATTCTTCGTGTTCAATTACATAGTCGATAGCTTCTTGAATGCAAGGCACATTTCCAGTAAGGATATTACCAAAACCGTAATTGCCACCATTCGGAGACCAGAAAATAATATCCCAATTTTTAACCTTGAAGCCATTAGTCGGGTCAAAGATATTTTTCAGGTCTTTGTTGAAAACTTCAGAAGTGGTATCGATAGTAGTCGGTGCTTCTGGATAATCAGCTTCAGCTCGATCTACAAGGCATGTTTCAAAAAGATGCTTATCCGTTCCTACATCAGTATAACCCCATCGGAGTGCTGCACCGATGATATTCTTACGGTAATAAATTTTTAGCGTAGGAATATGGAAGTCAACTGGAAGCTTGTTCTGTTTACGCCAGTTCTGGATAAGACTTCGAATTTCAGAGTTAATCATGGCCAGAACTTCGTTCCGTTCTGGTTTTCGGCAATAGATTACATTTGAATATGGCATATTACTTCCCAAAAACTTTAATATAGGTTATGATTCGATTCATTAAATCTTCTTCGTTGTTTTTAAAACTTTTAAGATCCAGAGTTACGATACTTTCACCAGAACAGGTAATAATCAAGGACTGTTTAATCTTATGATAGTCCAGTTTAACCCATTTATGAGACTTTTTAGTCTTATGTTCGATTATCATGGACTTTTGACCTGTACAAGTAGACCAATAATTTCGACCGCCAAAATCGGGATCGAAGTTCTTGTTTACTACCGTAACGATATCCTGGAATGAAATTTTCTTACTCATATCCATAATATAGTAAACATATTAAATATTGTCAATAACATATGTTTATGTTTAATTATGCAGTTATCCATGACTGTAAGGGATAACTGTAATATAATATAGATAGGTCGGATAATGACGAAAGGGATAGAAATTACTATATTATAGGAGTAAACAAGAGGAAATACATGAAACTTAGAAAGCAAATCGCAGTCAAGGCAACGTCTAAAGCAGCAGTCAAAGACCAGTTAATTTCGATTAAACCGTCTGATCATTCGATGAAGCCAGTTCCTTGTGACTTCGATCCGGCAAAGTATAAGTTTCAGTTGAGCACGACTTATGATAATACTAAGCTTGGTCGAATTGCAAGTTGGAGCACGGTTTACAGTGCCAAGCCGGTTTTTATCAAGTGGATGAATGCTTACGTTCAAGGAACTTGTGGTAAGGAATGTAGCAATAAGGGTGGTTGCGACAAGGCTTGCTATGTTGACAGAAGCTATTATAAGCCGAATGTTCCTTATACCCATGCCAAGAATACTATCGGTCTTAGAACTATGCCAGAAAAGGTCTTTATGGACCTTGACAAGCAGTTAACTAATTCGAAAACTATCACGATGGTTCGATTGAATCAGTCTGGCGATGTAGAATCTGAAAATGAATTTTTGATGTGGTGCAGACTGGCGCAGAAGCATCCGAATGTAAAGTTTTATATTTACACGAAGCAGTATAAGTATGTCGAACGTCCGATCCTTAATGGAATGGTGCCTGATAATTTCCAGGTTAACTATTCTGTTTGGCACAAGCGAGGCATCGAAGAATTCAATAAGGTCAAGCATGTAAAGAATGTTTCGGCTTTTGTCTATGATGATGGTGAGCTTTATCTTGATATTGCAAAGAAAGATTATTGTCAGGCCTATGACGACAAGGGACACATGAATCATAAGATTACTTGCGCCGTATGTAAAAAATGCCTTAATGGAAAGGCAAAGGTAATTGGCTGTAAGGCTCACTAAGTTTCAGCTTAACAGAATTTTCAGAAGAAAAGAAATTCCCGATAACTGAGTAGTTCAAGTTTCTATATTTTATACTTCGCGAGTTGACTGTATAAATATATATAAGTAACGAGGATTTACTTAGATGGGAATTTTTACTAAATTTATAAGAGAAGATACAAGAGTGACGGATATCGATAGACCGTCAGATGTAGCAGCAACGATAATGAGAATGCGTAGCATGAAGGCTAAAAAGCCTTATAAGTTTGTAGATACGCAAAAGTTCAAAAATCGTTATGGAACATTTGAAGGCTATTTGTATATCTCTGGCGACGAAGGAATCAGAATTAATTTCAAGAACAATAAGTTCCATTCAATTAGTTCTTGGGAAAAGTTTGGCTCCTGGGCACCAAACAAGACACTTTTGTTTGACGGTGAACTTGATAGAAAGAGGCTAACGTCTATGTATGATAACATTAACACTGCACTTAATATGCGATTTGATTTGCCATATTATACGCCAGAAGAGCATGAGACTTTTTTGACGGTGCGTCAGTTTTTTGATGCATTGCAGTTAAATGGTCCTTGGCATCCGAAGCAGTTGTCAAGATGGCTTGCTGTATGGGGCATTCCGTATCGTTCATATTGGGAAGAATCTAATTTAGGTGGTGCTTACAGTGATGAAGCAGTTTTAAAGTATACTCGTGAAAATCTCGATGTATTTAAGTCAATTTCTAGACAAGATATTGAATGGCTTGAAACAAAAGCTAAAACACTCGAAGATGAATATAAGAGAAAACTTGATGGCGAATTCGAAGATGAAGAAACTATTAAGTCTAAAGCTGACGAGATTGAAGAAGTCGAAGGCATCGATGTAGAAACAAATGTTAAAGAAGAAGTTGAAGAAAATCCGTATTCCGCTGAAAGTGATGAAGATCTTGCTTCTCAGTTAATCGCTGATCCTCTTCCGGTTTTCCGTCAACTCAATACTTATGTTTTGATGGTAGCTCGTGGTTTGGAAAGGGCTTTGATGATTACTGGCCAAGGTGGTGTTGGTAAGTCTTACAATGTTAACAGAATTTTGTCCGCTTACGGTAAGAAGGGCACAGACTATGTTATCATGAAAGGTAAGAGCACTGTTGCCGCTATGTATAAGTTCTTATACGATAACTATGACAAGATTGTAGTATTCGATGACTGCGATAGCATTCTTCAGAATAATGATGGCTTGAATATTCTTAAGGGCGTTTTGGATAGTTCCGAAGTCAGAGAAGTTAGTTGGAATACTAATGGTGCTAACATGGTTGACACATTCGGTTGTGAAACACATGAAGAAATCGAAGAAAAGTTGAAAGCTTGGTCTGAAGCTCATAAGGGCAAGCAAGGCATTCCGACTTATTTCAAATTCGAAGGCGCATGTATTTTCATTAGCAACTTGAACCGTGAAGATCTTGAAAAGAATCCATCTATGCAGGCACTCATTGGTAGAGGCACTAATGTCGATATTCAATTATTGGCATCTGATGTTATCTTGAGAATCGAGTCCGTTCTTCCGAACAAGAAAGTCTTTAATGCTAGAGGCCAGGATATTACAAATCCCGAAATCAAGCAAGAAGTATTTGACTTTATGAGTTCCGAAGAATTTATGAACGATCCGAGAATTCGTGAAAAGAACATTAGCTTCAGATTGTTTGATAAGATTTACATGTTTAGGTATGCTGGCCTTCCGAATTGGAAAGAACTTGCTTACTGTGTATAAATAGACAACTGAATAAATAAATTTAAGACTTACAGGTTTAAACTTGTGAGTCTTTTTACTATATTATAAGTATAAAAGGAATTTAACATGTCTGAAAAAACAGTTGCTAAGGTAAAGTATTGGAATGACCGTACAAAAGAACTTCATAAAATGAAATGTATGGAGTTCAAAGAAAAGCATATGAAAGATTACCATTATAAGCTTGGTTGTGAAGAATGTGCTCGTAGAGCAAGATTTTGTCAGACTCAAGGTTTTAAAACGCCTTATGATGAAATTATCGATATTGATAACGAAGGTATTACTAAGCCTAATAATTATACAGATAAAACATGGGGCAAGATATTTGCATATGAATATGCTCATGAATACTGGTCTTTAATTTCTCATATCATTAGTCGTGAAAATCAGATTGCACATCCGAAGACAATGCATTTTGAACATAAAGATATTATTATTACAGATCCATGCTATATCATTAATGACGATAAAGATTGGTTGAGTAAAGCTGAATCTATCACGTCTGGTATGTTTACAGATACTCTTTACGGTGATTGGTCTTGTCATGTATTTGATATTGATACAGAAAAACCTATTGGTCAATTCTGTGCGGATGCGGGTATGGTATGTGTTTATCCACTCGATGAGCCATTACTTGATAAAGATGCAGTTAAGGAATTTCTTAAAAAAGATTGGTGCGCTACAGTAATTAAAGATTTTACTGGTGATGTTTCATTTGTTCGACATGCTGGTAAAGAAGGCGAGTATGGTTTTGAAGACTGGCTTACTGTAGAAGGTCGTGGATCAGTTAACTTTAGTGGAAGACAGACTGGATTTTAATAGATAACTACATAGATAATTTACGAAAAGTAAGGTTTAAAATAGACTTTACTTTTTCTATATTATAAATGTAAGGAATAAGAATCTATGACAGAATATTCAATGAAATATAAAATCGAATGTAACCTTATGAAGGAACGCAAGTCAATCACCAATTATGAATTTGGCGACCGAGGCTATATAAGAAGAACTCTTCCTGATGTATTCCTTGGTTTTATATTGGGTGCTTTAATTACATTCATTTACATGTACATGAATAATGATAGTATTATCTGTAATGAGTATTATTGTTATGCACATAGACATTCTTCTGTATGTTATATAGGTTGGATGGCAATTAATGGCCATGTAGGTGCAGTATTGATGTGTATGCTTGTTTTCATTATAAAATATCCGATAATTTTTAATTTAAGAATTCTCGTTACAGAAATAATTGATAGAATTAAGATTAATCAATTAAAATATGAAAAACCTACAAAAGAGGATAAACAGAAAGAAAGTAAAAAGGCTATGGACAAATTCCTTAATTTTAAATCGATGAGGTTTTAATGAGATACTATAATTATTGCAAAATTGACAGAATCGGCCATTGGTTTATGACTTTATTCACGGCATTATTAGGACTAGCTATATCTTTATGGTTTATCATATCGAGAAATGATCAGGTTAGTAATGCTATGATTGCAAAAGGCCCATGCTTTGTGAATGTTATGGATATTCAACTGAACGATCGATCGGAACGTCAAAAAGCACTTAATGATCCGGCTAGATATAGTGGTTATTCTGTAATTGTTGATACTGTTTATATTCATGAGTCTAGCTACACTCCGAAAAAACCGAAGACTCAAGAGACAATGATAATTAATGGAAAAGAATATATTTTGAGGTAAATGATATGAATCAGTTTACACAAGAAGAATTAGAACAGTATAATGCTATGACTGAAAAGTTTAATAAGCGTTGTACTGAAATTGCTCAAATTGCAAAACGATATAATGAAAGCTATGGCTTTATTGAATCTTGGCGATTGGTAGGTGATAGTGTCGAAGGTGAAGGTGACGAATATTGGAACTATGGCGGACATGAACATCATTGGGCTAGTTTCGATGCAAATTGGTTAATTAAGTCTGATGAAGAAATCAAGGCCATAGTTGACCAATGGATTGAAGAAGAACGTGCACAGAAAGCTGCACAGAAAGAAAAAGAAAAGGCACTTGAAGAAGCTCGAGAACGTGCTGAATTAGAACGTCTTAAACAAAAATTCGGAGAAAAGTAATATGACTCCTAGAAAGTTCGAAAAACTTAGTAAAGAAGATAAGATTAACTTTATGGTTTGTCTTATTGTCCGTCATAATCTAATCGATTTGAATTCTAATGAAGGTTGGATGATTATGGAACATAATGACGGAAAAGAATTTGAACTTATGACAGGTGATGGTAAACATCGCTATAAGATTGTTGATAAATTTGTTTGTAAACAGTTATATGCGGCGGTATGTTATCGTCGTATGGTAAACAAAACTTGGTTTAACGCAACATTAGGCGGAATTTAATAAAGGAGATAAATAATGCTTGATTATTACAAGGAAACAATGAAACAGTATTACCAGAAGTTTAATCTTCCGAAACCAAAGATTGAAATTATAATTGACACAAATTTCGATTTTGACGCAAGGCGTCAAATTGAAAATATCAAGTTCGATTCCGCAAATAAGCGATTCAACTAGACGACTGAAAGAATAAATTTAAGACTTGCAAGTTTAAACTTGTGAGTCTTTTTACTATATTACAAGTATAAAAGGAGTTTAGTATGTCTGAAAGAAAATTCATCAAGTTAAAAGAATTTAAAAACTTTCTTAAAGAAAAATGCCCTAATCTTTGCTTAAATAAAGATGGTGATATTTTCATTAAAAACACATGCTATCTTACTTCGATTGACAGATTAGGTTTAAATGATAATTATCATGTTGACAGTGATAATCGTATTAGGCTTGCTCATTTTGATGAATGTGTAGGCACAAGTATTTTCTATTATGGCTTTAATAAGAATTTCAGAGTAGAATATAACACAGAAAAACAAAAAACTGAGCTATTTGAAAAAATCTATAACATCTTATTTTCTGAAAAAGAAAAAATTAGAAAAATGGTGCAAGATGAAGTAAATCGTCTTTCTGCAATAGCAAATAAAATTCGGATTTGATAAGGAGAAATTTAATAATCATGTTTGATTGTTGTGTAATGAATCCGCCTTATGAGAAAAGTCTTCACTTGAAAGTTCTTGAGCAGATAATTCCGAATTGTGAAAAGGTTATAAATATTAGTCCTTGCAGATGGCTGGAAGATCCTCTTGCTCAATATAAGAAAAATTCTGACTATTGTAAGTTTGAAGATTCTGTTGCCAAAAAAATCGAAGATATTGATATTATTAATTCATCTGAATCGAATGATGCATTCAATATTGAGCATAGTGATTTGGCAATTTATGTTTTAGGAAAAGGCGGTTATAATTATAAAAAATTGAGCCAAATGGATTCTATTACTTACAAGATCTTTAATAAGTGCAATGGTAATAAGACAATAATGGATATTTCCACTGTTGAAGGTTATCGTGGAAAGCATGATGGAATTTTCGGAATGATTACTTCTCATAGAAACGATAATGATAAGTTCATTTCTGAAAAGTATGACATGTTTACTACATATCGTGAAACTCATGGGAATAAGTTGATTTTCTTTAAGACTGAAACTGAACGTAAGAATTGCTTTACATATCTTACTTCTAAGTTGATGCGATATTATTCTTTACAAATTAAGAAGAATCAACGAAATCCTTGGCAATTTGTGCCAGTCATTGATTTTTCCAAATCTTGTGATAAAAAATACTTAACAGAATTTTTTGGCTTAACAGAATCTGAATGGAAAAAGATAGAGAGAGTTTAATATGAAAGTTTGTGATTTTATTGAACAGACATTTAATATAGATTTACATGAAAGTAAGTTTACTTTCAATATTCAGCATGGTGATAATGAAAGCCCATTACATCTTACTCGTAAATTGTGGGATGGAAAATTGGTGCCATGGGAATATTCAAATCTTGTTGCATGGACAGGTAAACGAAATAAAATTCTGTGGAAACCTGGAACATATATTGTCCAGATTGTAAGAGAAACCGATGGCCGTGCTATTCTTGGTTCTTTAAGTAAAGTTATTAGAGCGGTAGAAAATCCTAATTATGGAAAACCTGATAACGAATGTAATTCTAATGAATTTTCTGTTAGCCAAGGTTATAATTGGCCAACAAACAAATATTCGTATGAATTAGAATATATTGATTTGGGAATCTATAAAGGATGGCCAGTCAATATTGATTGCACATTAAGTCAAGCATATCAAGTGTCTTGTGATACTTATCGTGATCATGTATTTTTGGAAGCTATTTCTGATTATACTGTTAACGGATTTCCAGGCTATGACAAAGTAAATCATACTTTTAAAGAAATGCAAAATTTGATTAACTTGCCAGAATGGCGAAGCGCCTTACAAAATCAGAAAGGCATTTATATGCTCATTGACACTAAGACTGGTAAACAATATATAGGTAGTGCTTATGGTCAGTCAAGATTGTGGCAAAGATGGAAATGTTATCTTGATACAGGTCATGGCGGAAATAAATGTTTAATCGAATTGGGAAAAGACTATATCTTTGAGAACTTTAAAATGACTATTCTGGAACGTTGTTCTGACGATATGAGCAATGATGAAATTATTAGGAGAGAGTCATTATACAAAGATAAATTCATGACAAGAGAATTCGGTTATAACAGTAACTAGATGACTGAACAAAATTAACTTGATAGGAACCGTTGACTAATCTCGACGGTTTTTCTATATTATAAGTATAAAAGAGGAAACAAGCTATGTCAGACGCAAATTTACGTTCTAACCTTACCATCAATTTATATAATTATAAACGTTATAATGAAGCTGCATTTCATGCATCAATGTATATAATGGATCATTATATTGAAGATGCTAAAGAACGTCAAGAAACTATGTGGCTTAAAACAGTTGAAATTTTCAATGATCCTAATTTTAAGATTAATGAAAATGGAAGTGGATATTTTGAAAAGGAGAATACAAATGGCTAAGAAAATGACAGCAGTTGAAAGAGAAAATACAAAATTCAACGTGATTGAAGTTGTGACTGAATTTAATGTTCCTCAGTCTGCAAAGGTTGTGTTAAAAAATGTTCGGTATCATGATTTGCCGAAAAAGCTTGCAAAATATCTTACTCCTGCATATAATAAGTATTTTGTTGGAAAATTTACCGTAGAAGGTTTGGCCGAGCAGTTTGATAAAAAATGGTATAAACAATGGCAATCGCAGCAAGAAAATGGCTACGATGATTATTGGATGGGTTCTACGGCGGTTGATGATTGGGCAACAAAGGGTAAAGATGCTATGCAAGCATTCCATTACATTTTCTTCCAGAAGGTTTAACTATGAAAAATGTAAAATCTGTCTTTTATATTAGAAGCAAGTCAGAAGATGAAGTCTATGATTGGTTTGCTAATGACTTAGTAGAATATGACGACGATGTTACTACTTATAATACATCAATATTTTATATTGACTGTGTAGAAGTCTTACTTAGTGGTGGAGAAGTCACTGTGGAATGTGCAACGAAAATTTTTGAAAAATGGGGTAATAAGATTCTTAGGTTTTCTATAAATGAAGACTTAATCTAGTAATCGGGTTGACAATAAATCAAAAATTTTCTATATTTAATAAAAATTGGAGATATAATGCGAACTATTGATAATAAAGACGACGCAGCAAACATTGCATTTATAGATAATTTAATTGGCTCCATTGTTGTTGCCATTATAACATGTATTATAATGTATAATGAGGGTGATCATATTATCTGTAATGAAACAAATTGTTTTTTACATCGTTATTCTTTTTGGTCATATGTTCTATGGATTCCAGCCAA